>ERZ1090881.57-NODE-57-length-53703-cov-34.764651_pt1 | contig 53703 bp, 49 predicted proteins | sample MGYA00478470_ERZ1090881 | MGnify/ENA primary metagenome ERZ1090881 (study PRJEB33644, sample SAMEA5815736) | chicken gut metagenome | biome: Chicken; feature: Gastrointestinal Tract; material: Caecum | place: Ireland | collected 2019-01-01 | study: A study of the...
ACTGTAAATCTGCTGCTTAATGCTTCGGTGGTTCGAATCCACCCGCGCCCACCAGTAAGACCTGGACCATGAAAGTGGTCCGGGTCTTATTTTTTGCATATTCGGGGCTGGGCGGGGGCGGCGGTTTTTGGACAAAAAAGACAAAGAAACGCCGGTTTCTCTTGCTGTATGGAACAAAAAGTTGGATACAAGACGCAAAATGTTGTATTTTTGTACAAAAACAGTTCACAAAGTTGGGTAAGTATGGAAATGGCTTTCGGTATACAAATGCGGTATGATAAAACCATACATTCGCCCTGGCGGGAGTGCGCCCGTCAAACGGTAACCAAGGAGGAGAGAATGCTTATGAAGAAGATCACCCGCCGCTCATTTATGGCGGCGATGGCAGCCCTGGCGGCAGGCGGACTGGCCGGCTGCGCGGGTTCTGCCGGCAATGGGCTGGAGATCATCCGGATCGGCCACAACCAGTCCACCAACCACCCCACCCACACCGGCCTGCTGGCGTTCCAGGAGTTTATCAGCGGACAGCTGGGGGACAAATACGATGTCCAGATCTTTCCCAGCGAGCTGCTGGGCTCCCAGAACGAGATGGTCCAGCTGACCCAGACCGGCGCCATCACCTTCTGCGTGGCCTCCAACTCGCTGCTGGAGACCTTCTCGCAGAACTACACCCTGTTCAACCTGCCCTACCTGTTCTCCAGCGCCGAGGCCTACCACGCCTCGATGGACGATCCCGACATCGTGGGGCCCATTTTCGAGTCCACCAAGCAGGCCGGCTTTGAGGCGGTCACCTGGCTGGACGCCGGCACCCGCAACTTTTACACCATCGACACCCCCATCAACACCCCCGCAGACCTGCGCGGGCTGAAGATCCGGGTCCAGCAGTCCCCCACCAACGTGCGGATGATGGAGCTGCTGGGCGGCTCGGCCACCCCCATGGGCTTTGGCGACGTGTACACCGCCCTGCAGGCCCAGATGCTGGACGGCGCCGAGAACAACGAGCTTGCCCTGACCGACAACGGCCACGGCGACGTGTGCAAGTACTATTCCTACACCATGCACCAGATGATCCCCGACATCCTGATCGGCAACCTGGGCTTTATGGACGGGCTGAGCCAGGAGGAGCGCGCCATTTTTGACGAGGGCTTCCAGATCCTCAACCAGACCCAGCGGGAGGCCTGGACCGACGCTGTCGAGGCCGCCAAGGACAAGGCCCAGAACGAGCAGGGGGTCAACTTCATCTACCCCGACATCGCCCCCTTCCAGGAGGCGGTGGCCCCCATGCACGAGGAGATGCTGGCCGAATACCCCGACCTGGCCCCCATCTATGAGCTGATCCAGGAGCACAACGCCGAGTTTGAGGCCCAGGCGTGAGAGAAAGGAAGTGCGCTACGTTATGCAGTCGATCCGTAAGGTACTCAACCATATCATGAACGTCCTGGCAGGGGTCAGTCTGATCGCCATGACAGCCCTGACCTGCTGGCAGGTGTTTACCCGCTACGTCCTGAACAACCCCTCCACCTGGTCGGAGGAGCTGGTGGGCTATCTGTTCGCCTGGGCCAGCCTGTTCGGCGCGTCCCTGATCACCGGCGAGCGGGGCCACATGAACATCCCCGTGGTGGTGGAGCTGATGCCCGCCGCCGCCCAGAAGTTTTTCGCCGTCTTTGGCGAGGTGATCGCCATGCTGTTCTCGGGCATCATCCTGGTGTACGGCGGCTACGCCATCACGCAGCTGGCCATGGGCCAGATGACCTCCTCTCTGGGGGTGGCCGTGGGCGTGTTCTACGTCACCATGCCCATCTGCGGCGTTATCAACATCCTGTATACGATCCTGAACATCTATGACATCTGCAAAGGAAAGAAGGAGGCAGCGTAAGTTATGGCCATGCAATCTCTCGGGATGATCATCCTCATCCTTGCGGTCCTGCTGGTGGTGGGGGTGCCGATCTCCTACTCCATCGGCATCGCGTCTCTGTTCACCATTCTGCAGACCGTCCCCCTGGATATTTCGGTGGTCACCGGCGCCCAGCGCATCTTTGTGGGCATGAGCAAATTCAGCCTGACGGCCATCCCCTTCTTTATCCTGGCGGGCAACCTGATGAACCAGGGCGGCATCGCCAAGCGCCTGGTCAATTTCGTCATGGCGATCCTGGGCAAGCTGCCCGGCGCGCTGCTGGTGACCAACGTGGGCGCCAACGCCCTGTTCGGCGCCATTTCGGGCTCGGCTTCCGCCGCGGCCGCCGCCGTCGGCTCGATGGTGCTGGAAGGCGAGCAGGAGCAGGGCTATGACGAGGCCCTGTGCGCCGCCACCAACGGCGCTTCGGCCCCCTCCGGCCTGCTGATCCCCCCGTCCAACGCACTGATCACCTACTCCCTGGCCGCCGGCGGCACCTCGGTGGCCGCGCTGTTCATGGCCGGCTACCTGCCCGGCGTCATCTGGGCGATCTGCTGCATGGTGGTGGCCATCATCATCGCCCGCAAAAAGGGCTATAAGGGCACCCCGGGCAAGTTCAGCTGGGGCAACCTGGGCAAGGCGACCCTTCAGGCCATCCCCTCCCTGTCCCTGATCGTCGTGGTCATCGGCGGCATCATCGCCGGCGTGTTCAGCGCCACCGAAGGCTCGGCCATCGCCGTGGTGTACGCCCTGATCCTGGGCATCTGCTACCGCAACATCACCTGGAAGAGCTTCTGGAACATCGTGGTGGACAGCGCCAAGATGAGCGGCATGGTGGTCTTTCTGATCGGCGTGTCCAACATCCTGGGCTGGGTCATGGCGTTCCTGCAGATCCCCCAGGCGGTGTCCGCCGCCCTGCTGGGCATCACCGACAACCCCATCATCATCCTGCTCATCATGAACGTGATCCTGCTGGTGGCCGGCACCTTCATGGACGTCACCCCGGCCATCCTGATCTTCACCCCGCTGTTCCTGCCCATCGTCCAGACCTTTGGGATGGACCCCATCCACTTCGGCCTGGTGCTGGTGTACAACCTGTGCATCGGCAACATCACCCCGCCGGTGGGCAACACCCTGTTCGTGGCCATCAAGGTGGGCCGCACCACCCTGGCCAAGACCATGCCGTACATGCTGGCCTATTATGTGGCCATCCTGGTGGGCCTGATGCTGGTGACCTACATCCCGGCGATCAGTATGTTCCTGCCGCAGATGGCGGGCCTGGCATAAGACGCCTGGAGACAGCCGCCTTTGGTACAGAAACGGCTGATGTGAGCAAAAAGGCGGCGCAGTGTTCCGGCTGCGCCGCCTTTCTGTGTAGATGTTCGGCATGATTCTACCGACTGTTTAGGTCTCCAGCACCAGGTCGCAGCGCTCGGGCAGGCGCTGGCTGGCAAAGTAGGCCTCCTCCAGAGGGATCCATCGAGTGCGGAAAGCCTCCAGGTCCACGCCGGGGCGGCGGGCCAGCCGGGCCAGGCGCACCTCCAGGGGCGCGGTGACAAAGACGTGCAGGTCGTAGCAGGGCCACAGGTCGGGGTGGCAGGTGTACGAGCCTTCCGCCAGCACCACCGGCCGGAAGGGAGCGGCCACCGGCTCTTTCAGGCGGCCGGCGTGGCAGTCGTAGGGGCGGTAGAGGGCGTCCCGCCCTTCCCGCAGAGGGGCCAGGACTTCGGCCTCGAAGCGTTCCCGGTCAAAGTTGCCCCCCGGCTGAGCAAGCCGCTGGGGGGTGCGCTGCTCGGGCCGGAGAAAAAAGTCGTCGGCGTGGACCAGGGTGCAGTCCCAGCGGGCGGCCAGCAGGGCGGCCAGGGTGCTTTTGCCGCTGCCGCACCGCCCGTCGATGGCGGCCAGCACCCGGCCCTGGCGGGCAAACAGCTCTTCCACCCGGCGGACCAGCGCCTCGAACCCGTCGGGCAGGATGATTTCCTGTGCGTTGTATTCCATGAAAAAATTCCTTTCTGTGGCAGGATGCGGGGGACATTCCCGCTTTCTATTATAAGAAAACTGCGCAAAAACGCAACCCGGAGGATACCGTCCATTTTGCGAACGATTTGGGATTGCATTTTGCCGGAAAGTCCGCTATCTTAAAAGATAACGACCGACGTCCGATCCGGACGGCATCTATCATTCAGGAGGGACGACACCATGAGCAAGATCCTTTTCATCGACGTGGACGGCACCCTGGTGGACTACGAGAACCACCTGCCGGAGTCAGCGGTGCGGGCCATACGGGCCGCCCGGGCCGCAGGGCACCGGGTGTACATCTGCACCGGCCGCAGCAAGGCCGAGGTCTATCCGCCTTTGTGGGAGATCGGCCTGGACGGGATGATCGGGGGCAACGGCAGCTATGTGGAGGACCACGGCAAGGTGGTCATGCACCAGCTGATCACCCCCGAGCAGGCCCGGCGGATCGTGGACTGGCTGCACAGCCGCAAACTGGAGTTCTATCTGGAGAGCAACAACGGCCTGTTTGCCAGCGAGCACTTCGAGACCGCCGCCCAGGACGCCATCCAGGAGTACAGCCGCCGCAAGGGCCGCCCCGGCGCCGAGCAGATGACGGTGCGGCAGGTCTTCCCGGACATGATCTTTGGGCACGAGGGCGCGCAGCTCTACCGGGACGACCTGAACAAGGTCAGCTACCTGCTGGGCAGCTACCAGGATTTTCTGGACACCAAGGCCCAGTTCCCCGATATGCAGAACGGCACCTGGGGCGGGGCAGGGGAGAGCGCCCTGTTCGGCGACATCGGGGTCAAGGACATCACCAAGGGCAACGCCATCGCCCACCTGCTGGAGTACCTGGGCGCGGACGTGAAGGACACCATCGCCTTTGGGGACGCCAAGGTGGACATCCCCATGCTGGAATACTGCGCCTATGGCGTGGCCATGGGCAGCGGCGGCGACGAGATCAAAGCCATGGCCGACCTGGTCACCGACGGGGTGGACGAGGACGGCCTGTACAACGCCTTTGTCAAGCTGGGTCTGATCCAGGCGGGCGTATAACTGTCTGTATACAAAACGGCGCGGCCTCTCGCAAGGGGGCCGCGCCGTTTTTCTGCTTTGCCGCCTGCGTTATGGTTCCGGCAGCCCGTGCATCCGCCGGTACAGTTCGCGATTGACGGCGTCCAAGCTGGCGTCAAAGTCCGCCCCCTGGCCGAGGGCCTCGCAGGAATAGTCGTCGTAAAAAACAACGCTGTAGCACTGGCTTGCCTCGCCGCCTTCGCCCTGCCAGGTAAAGGTGTAGGAATACAGGTCGTCCCAGCTTCCCCATTCATCTCGGGGCGTCAGGGTGAAAACGGTCCCGGTGAGCTGTTCTTCCGCTACGCCGAAGTCCCGCTCAAGGCAGAGTTCGGCGTACTGCCGGGTAACGGTCTCCTCGGGCGGGGTGCGCAGGGTTTCGGCGGCGTAGCTCACGGAGTGCACCGTATAGAACACGCATTCGACCGTGAGCAAAAGAGCAAAGGCGATATTGATGAGGGAGCGCGTCTTGGGCGAGAGGCTCGCGCCCAACTCGCTTCCCAGTTTCCCGGAGGTGCTGAAAAAATCGCCCCAGAAGATGAGGTCCTCCCCGCCCAGCCACGCGCGCACCCGGCGGAGCAGCAGCATCAGCCAGCAGGCAAGCATAACAGGGAAAAAATAGGCCATGAACAGGGCGGCATAGCGGGAGGTGGAAGGGCTGCTGCTCAGCAGGCTGCCGCCGGCCAGCAACAGAAAGATGCAGGCGATGCCGGCGGCAATGGCTCCATAGCGGCGTTTTTGGATGCTGGCCTCGCTGACATAGCGATGGACCCCGATCACCATGACCCCGATAGCTCCAAAGAAAAACAGGATCTCGGCCACCGCCCCGGTGCCAAAGAGGAAGAAGGTCATCCCAGCGCAGAGCAGGCAGGCCAGCCCGGCCGTGATGTCAAAGAAAAGACTGGCCCGCCGCTGCTGGGCGAAGGTCAGGGTGTCGGTGATGGCCTCGCTGGCTTCCTCGTTGGAGACGGCGCCTTCGGGCAGGCGCTCGGAGCGCATCAGCTCGAGGACGGTGACGCCGAGGGCGGCGGCCAGCGGCTCCATGGTGTTGATGTCGGGGAAACCCAGCCCCCGCTCCCACCGGCTGACGGCCTTGTCGGTGACGTGGAGCTGCGCGGCCAGGGCAGCCTGGGTGAGGCCGCGGGCTTTGCGCATCTCGGCAATGAATGCGCCGAATTTCTGTGCGTCCATACGATCGCCTCCTTTTAGAAAAAGTATAACACCCCGGCGGACCGGCTGCAACCGATGGAACGCCGGAAAAGACATTTTGTGCGTGCAAACGTGCTCTACGATTTGTTTACCAAGACAAAATATCAATATTGTGCTATATTGTGACACAAAATCAAGAAGAACGTGATGGACAAAATATCTAAAATATGTTATTCTTTTTATAAAAAGGAGCAGAAAACCTGTGCGCTTCGAGCGGCGCGGGTTTTCTGTCTTTGCGTCCGGACGTGAAATGCGCCGGGCAGGGTATGTGCACACACATATGAAGAGAGAAAAGAAGAAGAAGCAGATGAACAAGATCACCCGCAAAGGATTCCTCAAGATCGCGGCAGCGGCGGCCATGAGCGGCGTCACCGCCGGCGCGCTGGCGGCCTGCGAGTCGGCCGGGTCTACGCCCAGATCCACGACGACAACTGGTACGAGGACGTCCAGCGCTTCCACACCATCGGCTGCTCGGCCCAGACCCGCAACGGCGGCCCCGACTACGTGCTGCCCAAGATGGAGGAGGCCGAGGCCGCAGGCTGCTTCTTCCGGGCCGACACTCTGGACGAGCTGGCCGACAAGCTGGGCTTTACCGGCGAGGCCAAGGACACCTTCCTGGCCACCGTCGAGCGCTACAACGAGCTGTACGACGCCCAGGAGGACACCGACTTCGGCAAGCCCGCCTACCGCCTGAGCGCCATCCGCAAAGCTCCCTTCTATGGCTGCTGGCTGGGCGCTTCGCTGCTGACCACCGAGCAGGGCATCGCCATCAACGAGAAGGCCCAGGCTCTGGACACCAACAACCAGCCCATGCCCGGCTTGTACATCACCGGCGATATGTCCGGCAGCTTCTTTGCCAACAACTACCCCTGCCTGATGGCAGGCGTGGCCATGGGCCGCACCATGACCTTTGCCATCAAGGCCATCAAGCAGATGGCCGGCCTGGAAGAGGCCTGAGCCTTCTCCCACTGAAACGCGATATAAGAGCCGTGGAGTTTGCCGCTCCACGGCTCTTTTCTGTGTGGGGGAGAGGGGCCTTGACAAAAAGCCGCACATGAGGGATAATGATGCTGTAGTTAGTCACAGCTTATTAAAAGGAGGCGGGCTTTTTGAAACGAAAGATGATGTTTGTGCTCTCCTTGTGGATCATCTTGGCCTGCCTGCTGTGCGGGTGCCGGGCTGAAAAAGGAGCCGGCGATGCACAGGCGGGGCAGGCGCCCTCGCTGCCTGCCAGCATTGCGGAAAAGCTGGAACAGGCGGAGAATGTCGTATCCACTTCCGGCTATCTCTATGCGGAGGACTGAACAAGACAAAAACAGAAGCCGTGGAGTTTGCCGCTCCACGGCTCTTTTGCTGCCGGCAAAACCGGCCGGTTATACCTTATTATAATAGGCTTATGCGCGGATCTGGCCGTCGCCCCGGATGATGTACTTGTAGGTGCACAGCTCGGCCAGGCCCATGGGGCCGCGGGCGTGCAGCTTCTGGGTGGAGATGCCCATCTCGCACCCCAGGCCGAACTCGCCCCCGTCGGTGAAGCGGGTGGAGCAGTTGACGTAGACCGCCGCGCTGTCCACCGCTGCGGTGAACCGCTCGATGTGGCTTGCCGTTTGGCTGAGGATGGCGTCGCTGTGGCCGGTGGAGTGGGCGGCGATGTGCTCCACCGCGTCCTCCACGCTGTCCACCACCCCCACCGCCAGGATGTAGTCGAGGAACTCGGTGTCGAAGTCCTGGGGGCCGGCGGGGACGCCGGGGATGAGGGCGGCGGCCCGCTTGTCCAGCCGCAGCTCCACCGGGTGGAGGCCGCGGGCGGCACGGTCGGGGCCGAGGCGCTGGGCCAGTCTGGGCAGGAATGCCGCCGCGATGTCTTTATGGACCAGGCAGACTTCCTCGGCGTTGCAGACGCTGGGGCGGCTGGCCTTGGCGTTCTCGATGATGTCCAGGGCCTTGTCCTGGTCGGCGGTGTCGTCCACGTAGATGTGGCAGATGCCGGTGCCGGTCTGGATGCAGGGCACCTTGGCGTTCTCGACACAGGCGCGGATCAGCCCCGCGCCGCCCCGGGGGATCAGCAGGTCCACATAGCCCACCGCCTCCATCAGGGCGTAGGAGGAGGCGCGGGTGGTGTCCTCGATCAGGCTGACGGCGTCGGCGGGCAGGCCGGCGGCCGTCACCCCCTGGCGCAGGGCGTCCACAATGGCCTTGCTGCTCCGCCAGGCCTCCTTGCCGCAGCGCAGCACGCAGGCGCTGCCGCTCTTGAGGGCCAGGGCCGCCGCGTCGCTGGTGACGTTGGGGCGGCTCTCGTAGATGATGGCGATGACCCCCATGGGCACGGCGGTCTTTTCGATCACCAGGCCGTTGGGCCGCTCGATGCGGCGCAGCACCGCCCCCACCGGGTCGGGCAGGGCGGCCACTTCCCGGATGCCCTGGGACATACCGTCCAGCCGCTTGCCGTTCAGGGCAAGGCGGTCCAGCATCACCTCCGAGATGTGGCCGCGGGCGGCGTCCAGGTCGGCGGCGTTGGCGCTGAGGATGGCCGCGCGGTTGGCAGCGTCATCCAGAGCGTCCGCCATGCCCAGCAGGGCGCGGTTGCGCTGGGCGGTGCCGGAAACGCCGACGGTGCGCTTGGCATCGCGGGCGGCGGTCAAGATCTCCTGTGTGGTCATGGGGCGGCCTCCTTTCAGTGGGCCCGGGGCCGGGCCGCAAACCGGGTGCCTGCGGCTTCGCCCTCGGCGATTTTGTACAGCAGTTCGGGGTGGGCGCCGTTGGCGATGACCATATCGACGCCGTCGGCAGTGACCATCTGGGCGGCGCGCAGCTTGGTGGCCATGCCGCCGGTGCCAAGGGCCGAGCCTGCCCCGTCCGACATCCCCAGAATATCCGGGGTGATCTCCTCCACCAGGGGAATCAGTTTGGCGTCGGGATGGGTGCGGGGGTTGGCGGTGTACAGCCCGTCGATGTCGCTGAGCAGGACCAGCAGGTCCGCCCGGGCGCAGCAGGCCACAATGGCCGCAAGGGTGTCGTTGTCGCCGATGGAGGCGATCTCCATGGTGGACACGGTGTCGTTTTCGTTGATGATGGGCAGGGCGCCCAGCTCCAGCAGGCGGTAGAGGGTGTTCTCAAAGTTCTGGCGGCGCTCGGTGTGCTCCACGTCCACGCCGGTGAGCAGGATCTGGGCCACGGTGTGGTTGTAATCGGCAAACAGCCGGTCGTATGTATACATCAGTTCGCACTGGCCCACGGCGGCGCAGGCCTGCTTGCCCGCCATGTCGGCGGGGCGGCTGGGCAGGGACAGCTTGCCCACCCCCATGCCGATGGCGCCCGAGGACACCAGGATCACCTGGTGCCCGGCGTTTTTCAGGTCGCTGAGCACCTTGACCAGCTCTTCGGTGCGGCGGATGTTCAGCCGGCCGGTGGGGTAGGTGAGGGTCGATGTGCCGACCTTGACGACGATGCGCATTCCCTCAGCCCTCCCGCAGCTTGCAGGTCTTGTCGTAGGCGGCCAGGACGGCGTCCATGGCAGCCCCGCGGAAGCCCCGCTCCTCCAGCACGCGCACCCCCTGGATGGTGGTGCCGCCGGGGCTGCAGACGGCGTCCTTCATGGCGCCGGGGTGGCCGCCGGTCTCCAGCAGCATTTTGGCGGTGCCCAGCACCATCTGGGCGGCGTACTGCTGGGCCTTGGCCCGGGGCAGGCCGCAGGCCACGCCGCCGTCGGCCAGCGCCTCGATGAACTGGCAGGCCCAGGCCGGCCCGCAGCCCGACACGCAGCTGGCGGCGTCGATCAGGTTTTCCGCAATGGGGTCGGCCCGGCCGGCCCCGGCCATCAGCTGGCAGAAGGCGGCTTCTTCCTCCGGGGTGACGCCCAGGGTGCAGTAGGGGATCATCCCTTCGCCATAGGCGGAGGGGATGTTGGGATTGATGCGGACGACCGGGTAATCCCCGCCGGCCATCCGGCGGATCTGGTCCATGGTCAGCCCGGCGGCCATGGTGCACAGGACAAACCGCTCGCCCCGGGCTGCCCGGGCGGCAAACAAAGGCTGCAGGGGGGCCAGCATCCCGGCCATCATCTGGGGCTTGACCCCCAGAAAGACCAGGCCGCAGCCGGCGGCGTCCTCGTTGGAGCCGGTGCGGCAGCCCAGCGCCTGGGCCAGCGCCTGGGCCTTGGCGGGGGTGCGGTTGGCCAGCACCACGCCGGCGGGGTCCGCCACCCGGCAGACCGCCCGGGCCATGGCCCCGCCCATGTTGCCGCAGCCAATAAAGCCTATCGTTTTCATTTCCCATTCCTCCTTGATACCTTTATAGGGGTTAAAACTATATTACCCTGAATCACAGGCAAAATCAAGAGCAAAATGAGCCGGCCCGCCGGCGCGCCGGGGCCGGACGGAAAAGCGGGGGAGAAAAGCCCGCCGCGATTTTTCCGAAATGGGAAAGGTTGACAAAACCTGCCTGTTCGGTGTAAAATAAAATCAAGAATGGGCCGGTGTGACGATACGGCCGGGAAGGGGGTGTGCGCATTGCGCAAGATCAGGAAAAAGCTGCTGGTGCTGGCCGCCGGGCTGGCGATGGTGGTGCTGACAGGCTGTACGGTGCAGCCCAAGCAGATCGGGACGCGCCCCATGTCCTCCACCGCGAACCTGGTGGCCGGCATGGCGGAGGAACAGGAGATCGACACCACCGACAGCCAGCTGGGCGCGGGCACTGCGGCGGCGGCCACCTACCTGATCAAGAACGGCAGCGTCCCCAGCCTGACCAACCAGGAGGACACCGGCACCCTGTCCGAGAAGCTGCGGGAAGAGTCCAGCACCCAGAAATACAACCCCAAAAGCGCGCCCATCACGCCGGGGGTGACCCGGATGTCCCGGCTGTTCATCTATCCCGGCGAGTGGCCGGAGGACGAGGTGGCCCGGGCGGCGCTGGTCCAGATCGAGGAGATGGAGGCGGAGCTTGCCACCAAGAGCCGCCAGGTGGTGATCGACAGCTACTACACCTATACATACACCTATTCGGTGAGCGTGCAGCAGGCCTATGGCGACCAGAATGCGGCGTGGGTGGTGGGCATCGGCATCGAACAGACCGCCAAAGAAGAGCACAAAACCTGACGCAACAAAAAATTTACAAGAAAAAGGGCGTGAAATTTTTTCCGTCCAGCCTCAAAAAGGACTCAAAAAAACCGTTGCAAACGCCCTTTTTGCTTACGGAACAAAAGCCATGGCAGCCCAAAGCGCCTTTGCCGAAAGGCAAGGGCGCTTATTTTTGAAAAAAGTAAAATTTGTGAGCAAACCCCCTGGTGAAAAATGGTGTGATTGACAAATGGAGGAATTTGTACTATCATATGACTAGACGGGGTAGGGGCCGTCCTTATCCCGCAAGGTCCAAGACTCGAAACAGGTTACCCCAGGCAAATTTATCTTCTAAAGGAGGTAAACAAGGTCCAATGAAACTCAAACGCATTCTTTCCCTGGCTGCAGCCGGTGTTCTGGCTGTAAGTATGCTGACTGGCTGCTTCGGCGGCGGGACTGGCAACAAGGTCAGCGTGGCAGGCAATTTTGTCTCTACGCTTAATGGTGCGACCGATGCCAATCCTGAAATCGAAACCAACCAGAAGCTTACTAACGCAATCCGTAGCGTTGCTGAAGATCTGACGGTTGAACAGGTGGCAAACGAGGGTGTTGCCGTGAGTGAGATTTTGGATGCTGTTCGTGATGACACGAACACTGTCGCAAAACCCCAGCTCGACAGTCCTTCGGCTTGGTCTCCTTACAACGAAGCGAAGAACTTCTCCACCGTTCGCATTTACAAAGCGGATGGCGTGACTGTATCTCGCCTGGCCAATAAGGTCGCTGACGATGTTTTCGAAAAGATTGACCTGGCAAATGCAGTGAAGGGGAACGACTTCACCAATGAGTACAAGACCTATGCTGCTGCTGTTGAAGTCACCATTCCTGGTGAGGACACTGCTGCTAGCACTACCGTCTATGTCGTTGGCATTCAGATCAACCGTACCACTACGAAATCTGGCACCTAATCCTCATTGACCCTAATTCCTTTTCGTGAGGAGAAAGCCCCTGACGGTGCGACGTTGGGGGCTTTTTGGTGTCAAGCAGGGCCAAGGAACGAAGGTCCACGTTTCAAAGCCTGATAAACCCGCCGTATGGGGTGACCCGTACGGCGGGTTTTTTGCGCCCCTCTCACAATAGACCAAAGTTTAGTTTCGCAGCCACGTTTGATTTTGTGTAAATTTTCCTTTTCTTCCATCTTTTGGCACTTCTGCCTTGACAAAGGAAATACTGTTGTGTTAAACTATGCACAAGGAACGGGGATGGTGACCTGTTCCCCAAATGTTTTGGTGCGAGTTACAAACAACAACAAGGAGGAAATTTCCAAATGAAACTGAATAAGGTTTTGGCTCTGGCTCTGTCCGGCGTTATGGCCGTCAGTATGCTGGCTGGTTGCTCCAACAATTCTGGCAATGGTGGCCAGAATGGTGAGGGCGAGGGCGAGACTACTGTTACCGGTTTTGCTGCTACTGTTGCCTCTAAGCTGGATGATAACAAGGACAATGTCACTGTTACATCTAACGATGTTATTGACGCCGCATTGAAGGCTGCGATGGTAAAGCCCGATGACAACTTTATTACCAGCAATCGTGCTGTGTCTGCCTTGACGGATGTTGGTACGACTGGTCCGGTTTACGTTAGTCTGAAAGATGCTCTGACTGATATCACTTTTAGCACCAGGGCAAGCTTTGATCATGCAAGCAGTGATAGCGCCAAGGAAGATGCCAATGTAGCCGTTGTTTATTATATTGGTGGCGATATTAACTCTGATCGTGTAGCCCAGCTGGTGGCTGAAAAGATTGACGACATCGACCTGCCGGAGCGTTCCAATGTTAACAATAATGATGGAACTTACTATACTTACGATTACACTGTCGATGTCAGCTGCGCAACTGCTACCACTAAGGATGGCACTGCTTCTCTGAACTACATCGTGGTTGTTCTGAATCAGGATGTAACTAAGGCAAGCATCTAAGCATATCTGTTATAATCCATAACTACGGTCGTATGATGTAGACCCATGCAGGGCTATGCGTTGGCCGCATCATTGTTGACGCTATCCCTGCGCAATATACTAAGCGCTTAGTATAGCACCAAAGGTTTATTACAAATTTACGTTTGTAGTTTGCCGCACCAAAAAAGAACCAGCTGGGTGTGCAGACCCAGTTTACCGGGGCGGGCCGAAAGGCCCGCCCCTTTTTTGGGCCTGTCAGTCTCCCCATGCACAAAATCCCCTTGTCCCGCTTATAGTAGTTTATACGATTGATTTTTTTGGCCGGACATGGTACACTTCCTCTGTAGAGAAAAGGATTATAAAAATGGGAAATGAGGAAGCAAACATGGTTTCAATTCTCTTGTCCGTATTGGGCCAGCGCGGCGTGGATGCGCTGGCGTTTCTGCTGGCGTTCGTGCTCACGGCGCTGCTGACCAACCTGTTCCGCGGCCGGCTGCCCCAGGATCATGGCCGCGCCTTCGCCGTGGACGGCGCCCTGTCCAAGGGCAAGGCCCGGGGCGCGGGGCTGATCTTTGTGCTGTGCGTGGTGCTGGTGGCGCTGGCGTTCATGCCGTTCCACCTGGAAACGGTCATCTATATGGTGCTGCTCATCGCCTCCATGCTGTCGGGCTACCTGGACGATGCCTCCGACACCGCCTGGAACGAGTACAAAAAGGGCCTGATCGACTTTGTCATTGCCCTGGTGGCCGGCGTCACCTACCTGAACTTCAACGGCTGTGGGGTGCGGTTCCTGCACTGGTATTTTGTGCTGCCCTACCCGGTCTACCTGCTGCTGATCGTCATCCTGATCTGGGCCAGCATCAACGTGGTCAACTGCACCGACGGCGTGGACGGTCTGTCTGCCAGCCTGGCGGTGGTCAGCATGGGCACCTTCGCTTTGCTGTACGCCGAGCAGCTGGCCAGCTACGTCACCGCTACGGCGGTGTTCGTGGGGGCGCTGCTGGCCTACCTGTGGGTCAACGCCAAGCCCTCCACCGTCCTGATGGGGGACGCCGGCAGCCGCGCCATGGGCTTTTTCCTGGCGCTGCTGGCCCTCAAGTCGGCCCACCCCTTCGCCTTCCTGCTGGCGGCGGCGGTGTTCATCGTGGACGGCAGCCTGGGCATCGTCAAGATCAGCCTCAAGCGCTTTTTGCACATCAGCGTGCTGAAAAACACCCTGACCCCCCTCCACGACCACGCCCGCAAGCGTCTGGGCTGGAGCGACGAGCAGGTGGTGCTCCGCTGGGTGATCCTGCAGGGCGTCGCCTCCGCAGTCCTGGCCGTCGTGGCCGGGCTGGGCGTCTGACCTAAACGCAAAAGCCTCCGCCGGTGCGGGGGCTTTTTTGCGTTCCTGTGTTGACAAGTACACTTGTCTGTGTTATACTGTATGCAAATAAAACTTGTCAGTCCGTCGGGAGGTGCGTACTATGAAAAAAGAGGACATCCTGCAAAAAGCCCGCAAAGAGGGCAACGGCGAATACGAGGAGCGCATCCAGGGCCGCATCATGACCCGCAGCGCCCTGGCGGTGGTGGCGCTGTGCGCCTTCTTTTGGCTGGCGCGGGTGCTCCAGGCCGACCGGCTGGCCCTGCCCGAAGTGGACGCCTGGGAGCTGCCCGCCATCGCCACCGGCTACGCCGCTTTTGTCCACCTGTGGATGTATGTGCGGTTGAAAACCCGGGTCAACCTGGTGGGTGGCCTGTGCTGTCTGGTTGGATTTTTGGCCTTCACAGCGCGGTTTTTGATGGGGCTGTAAGGAGGCGTACCATGAAGGCAGAGCTTGTGCTCAAAAACCGTCTGAAGGAGACGCGCACCGCCGCGGGGCTGTCCCAGGCGCAGCTGGCCGCCATGGTGGGCGTCTCCCGCAACACCATCAGCTCGATCGAGACGGGGCAGTTCAACCCCACCGCCAAACTGGCCCTGATCCTCTGCATCGCGCTGGACAAAAAGTTCGAGGAGCTGTTTTATTTTGACGACTGAAGAAAACCTCGCCCGCGCCAAAGCCGCCCAGCGGCGGCAGGGCATTGCGGCGCGGCAGGCGCTGGGGCCGGCGGCGCGGCGGGCGGCCGACGCGGCCATCTGCGCCCGGGTGGCCTCCCTGGCCGCGTGGCGGCAGGCGGAGCGGGTGCTGGCCTATGCCGCCTTTGGCGGGGAGCCGGACCTGTCCGCCCTGCTGGAAGGCTGCGGCAAGCAGGTGGCCTATCCGGTCTGCGGCGAGGGCTGCACCCTGACGGCGGCCCTGCCCGCCCCGGTGGACGGCTGGGAGGCGGGAGCCTACGGCATCCGGACGCCGGTCCTGGCCCGGGCCCGCATCCTGCCGCCCGATGGGCTGGACCTTGTCCTGACGCCCTGCACCGCCTTTGATGCGGCGGGCCGCCGGGTGGGGATGGGCAAGGGCTATTACGACCGGTTCCTGCCGCGGTGCGCCCGGGCGGCGGTCTATGGCATCGCCTACGAGGCGCAGAAGGTGGACGCCGTGGCGGCGGGGCCGCTGGACGTCCGTTTGGATGGGATCATCACAGAAAAGGGGGTCTACCAATGGAAATGATGGACAAAACCTGCAAGGACTTTTTGGGCGAGCTGGCCTCCCGGTCCGCCACACCGGGCGGCGGCGGCGCGGCCGCTCTGGTGGGGGCGGTGGGGGCCGCCCTGGGCAATATGGTGGGCTGCCTGACGGCGGGCAAGCCCAAATACGCCGCCGTCGAGGGGGACATCCTGGCCCTGAACGAGAAGGCCGCCGCCCTCCGCGCCCGGCTGGAAGGGTTGGTGGAGGCGGACGCCGCCGCCTTTGCCCCCCTGGCCAAAGCTTACGGCATCCCCAAGGACGACCCTGACCGCCCCGCCGTCATGGCCCGGGCGCTGGAGGCCGCCGCCGCGGTGCCGCTGGAGATCATGGAGGCCTGCGGCGAGGCCATCGCCCTGCTGGAAGAATACGAGGCCAAGGGCAGCGTGCTGGCGGTATCGGACGCCGGGTGCGGCGCGGTGTTCTGCCGGGCTGCCCTGGAGGCCGCGGGCCTGAACGTGGCGGTAAACACCCGCCTGATGGCGGACCGTGGCCGCGCCGCCGCCCTGGACGCCCGGGCCGAAGCCCTGCGGGCGGAATACCTGCCCCGGGCCGAGGCGGTCTATGCCAAAGTCTGCCACCGTCTGGGAGGGAACTGAGATGAGCGCACTGCTGTTGAAAGGCGGCCCGGCGGCCGCCGCTCTGAACGAAAAGACTGCGGCCCGCGCCGCCGCCCTGACCGCCGGAGGGGTCACACCCACCCTGGCGGTGGTGCGGGTAGGCGCCCGGGAGGACGACCTGGCCTACGAGCGGGGAGTCCTGGCCCGGTGCGGCAAGCTGGGGATCGGGGTGAGGCCCTTCCAGCTGGACGCCGGCGCCGGACAGGCCCAGCTGCTGGAAGTCCTGGACCAGATCAACCGGGACCGCACCATCCATGGCTGCCTGCTGTTCCGGCCTTTGCCCGCCCAGATGGACGACCGGGCGGTGCGGGCCGCCATCGCCCCCGAAAAGGACGTGGACGGCATCACCGACGCCTCCCTGGCCGGGGTGTTCACCGGCAGCGGGGTGGGCTATGCCCCCTGCACCGCCCAGGCCTGCATCGAGATCCTGGACCATTACGGCATCCCTCTGGAAGGCAAACGGGTCGCCGTGGTGGGCCGCAGCCTGGTGGTGGGCAAGCCCGTTGCCATGCTGCTGGAGCGCAGGAACGCCACCGTCACCCTCTGCCATTCCCGCACGCGGGATCTGCCGGCCCTCTGCCGCCAGGCCGAGATCCTGGTGGTGGCCATGGGCCGCCGGGAGGCGATCGGGGCGGAATGCGTCGCCCCGGGGCAGGTGGTGGTGGACGTGGGCATCCACACCGGCGCAGACGGCAAACTCTGCGGCGACGTCCGCTTTGCCGAGGCCGAACCGGCCGCCGCCGCCATCACCCCGGTGCCCGGCGGCGTGGGGGCCATGACCACGTCGGTGCTGGCAGCCCATGTGGTGGAGGCCGCCGGCAAGGCCCTGTGACCGTCTGCCCCTGATTTTCCCGATTCACATGACCGATCGAACCGGCCCGCTGTGCTGCTGCATGGCGGGCCGGTTTTCGTTTCGGCGGAAAAGAACGGACTTCCCTCCGCCGCCCGGCGGCGTTATACTGGCAGCATAAAAAACGCACGGCCAGGAGGGAACAAGGATGGTGTACGGCTATATCCGGGTCAGCACCCGGGAGCAAAATGAGGACCGCCAGCGGATCGCCCTGCGGAAAGCGGGCATCCCCGAGAAGAATATCTTCATCGACAAGCAGTCCGGCAAGGATTTTGACCGCCCCAAATACAAAAAGCTGCTCCGGCGCCTCAAGCGGGACGATCTGCTCTACATCAAGAGCATCGACCGCCTGGGCCGGGACTACGAAGAAGTGCTGGAACAGTGGCGCCTGTTGACCAAGGACAAAAACATCGACATCGTGGTGCTGGATATGCCCCTGCTGGACACCCGCCGCGGCCGGGACCTAATGGGGGCTTTTTTGGCGGACATCGTGCTGCAGGTGCTGTCCTTTGTGGCGGAAAACGAGCGCACCAACATCCGCCAGCGCCAGGCCGAGGGCATCGCGGCGGCCAAGGCCCGGGGGGTGCAGTTCGGCCGGGACCCGCGCCCCCTGCCCGAAAATTTCTGGACTGCATACGAAGCCTGGAAAGCCAAGCGGATGACCATCCAGGAGGCGGCAAAGGCCTGCGGCCTGCCCCGCAGCACCTTTTACGATAAGGTGCAAAAGCATGAGATGCAGCTGCGCATCCAGCGGGAAGAGCGGGCAAAAGCCCTGCACGAGCTGCGGATGCAGCGGGAGCGGGAACAGCAGGAACAAAAGGAGCGAGAACAGAAAAACGGCGACCCCTGCTGCATCTGAAAGGCAGCCCTGGCGGCAAAATAAAAGCGCCTGCTTTTCCGGCAGGCGCGCGGGGCGGGGTCAGAACCGTTCCACCCCGTCCTCGGTGACGATGGCGTAGATCAGGGGCAGCTCGGCGGGCTTTTCCGGCCCGATGGACAGGCCGGAGCGGTAGCAGGCTTCGGCGGCGGCAAAACGCTCGGGCGCGCCGCAGAAGGTGGCCAGGCTCTCGCCCTTGCGGACGTAGTCGCCCCGCTTTTTGTGCAGGATGATGCCGGCGGCGTAGTCGATGGGGTCGCCCTTTTTCTCCCGGCCGGCCCCCAGCAGCACGCTGGCGGTGCCGATCTTTTCGGCGTCGTTGGCGGTGATGTAGCCGTCGGCGTCGGCTGTCACTTCCCAGCGGGCGGCGGGCTGGGCAAACAGGCTGTAGTCGTCCAGCACCCGGGTGTCGCCGCCCTGGGCCGCAAACATCTCCTTGCACTTGGCAAAGGCGCTGCCGTCGGCAATGGCCTGCCGGGCCAGGGCGCGGCAGGTCTCGGGGCTGCCCTTGCCCGCCAGAACCAGCATATAGGCCGCCAGCTCGATGCAGACGGCGGTCAGGTCGGCGGGGCCGCGGCCCTTGAGCACCTCCATGCTCTCCATCACTTCCAGGCTGTTGCCGATGTTGTGGCCCAGGGGGGTGTCCATGTCGGTGATCATGGCGGCCACCTTGCGGCCGTGGTGGGCGCCGATGGAGACCATCAGCCGGGCCAGGGCGACGCTGTCCTCCACCGTTTTCATAAAGGCGCCGGTGCCGGTGGTGACATCCAGCAGGATGGCGTCCGACCCTGAGGCCAGCTTTTTGGACATGATGCTGGAGGCGATCAGGGGGATGCAGCTGACGGTGGCGGTGACGTCCCGCAGGGCGTACATCTTTTTGTCGGCCACAGCGATGTTCTCGCTCTGGCCGATGACGGCGATGCCGGTGCGGTTCACCTGGGCAAAAAATTCCTCCTGGCTGAGGGCGGTGCGGGTGCCGGGGACGCTTTCCATCTTGTCGATGGTGCCGCCGGTGTGGCCCAGGCCCCGGCCGCTCATCTTGGCGATCTTGACCCCGCAGGCCGCCGCGATGGGGGCGATCACAAGGGTGGTCTTGTCCCCCACGCCGCCGGTGGAATGCTTGTCCACCTTCACCCCCGCGATGGGGCTGAGGTCCACCATCTCGCCGCTGTGGGCCATGATGTCGGTCAGGGCGGCGGTCTCCGCGTCGGTCATCCCCCGCAGGTAGACCGCCATCATCCAGGCGGCCATCTGGTAGTCGGGCACATCCCCGGCCACATAGCCGCGGATCAGGGCCTCCAGCTCGGCGCGGGTGTGGACGCCGCCGTCCCGCTTCTTTGCAATGATGTCGTAGATACGCATAGAAGATCACTCCAATCCCGATTGATAGGTTGCTTCCAGTATAGTATGACTTTTGCCCAAAGGCAAGGCCCCGGCCCGAAAGTTGGCAGAAACTTCACAGATCGCCCGTCTGCGCTTTTTCCATCACATAGTTGGCCAGGGTCACCCCTCTGCGCTCCACCTGCTGCGCCCGCAGGACCCGGTAGCCGCGCCTGGCGAAGAAGGGGCGGGCCGTGACCGAGGCATGGGTGACCACCGGCCCGGCGGCAGCCTCTTCCAGCGCGTTGCAGAGGGCGGTGGCGACGCCCCGGCCCTGCAGGTCCTTGTGGACGTAGAGCCGGTCCAGGTAGCCGGCGGCGGGGTCCAGATCCCCGAAGCCCGCCAGCCGCCCGTCCAGCTCGGCCACCAGGGTCCGATGCGCCCGGAAGCTCTTGTCCCAGGCAGCGAGGTCGGGGCCGCAGGCGGGGGCCCAGGCATCCAGCTGGGCGGGGGAGTAGTGGGCCGCGTTGACAGTGTGGACCGTCTCGTAAAACAGGTGGGCGAGGGCGGGACAGTCCTCGGGCCGGTAGGGCCGAAGGGTCACGGCCAGCGCGTTCAGATAGTTGTCCGCCTCGGCGCGGCTATGGAAAGTGATGATCTTTCGGCGCCCCCGGTAGCGTTCCAGCAGGGCGGTGACGATGGGGAGCTGATCCCGGCCAAAGTCCAGGATGTATTGCAGGAACTCCGCGTTCAGCTCCTCCTCCACCCAGGGCATGTCCGGGCGCTGCGCGCCCCGGCGGTTTTCCACCCCCGCCAGGCAGACTTCCAGGGGGAAGTCCAGGAAAAAGACGGTGTCGCAGGCTTCCAGCCGCTGGGGGAGGGTGCGGCTGTAGTCGCCGTCGATGATCCAGGCCGGCCGGGCCAGCCACTCGGCCAGCACCCGGTCGAACTCCTCCCGGGTGATGTGGGTGCGGTCGGGCTTGTGCCAGAGCCTGTCCAGATAGTACAGGGGCAGGCCGGTGGCATCCCGCAGGCGGCGGGCAAAGGTGCTTTTGCCCGCCCCCGAACAGCCAATGACCAAAACTTTCTGCATGGGAGTGTCCTTTCTTTGGCTCTCTCAGTCTCGCTGCGCTCGCCAGTTTCCCCGCACGCGGCGGAGAGGGCAAAAACGGCGGCAAGCCGTAACGCCTGCCGCCGCGTTGGGTGTGTTTTCAGCGCGATCCCTTGTCGTAGGGGATGCCCTCGGCCTTGGGGGCCATGCTGTTCTTGGAGGTGAACGCCAGGATGATCATGGAGGCGATGAAGGGCATCATGTTGTAGATGTTGCTGGACCAGCCGAGGTTGGCCAGGAAGGTGGAGTCCGCGATGTTGGCCAGGCTCTTGAACACGGCAAAGAACATGGCCGCCCCAAAGATGTGGAAAGGCTTCCACTGGCCAAAGATCATGACCGCCAGGGCCAAAAAACCCGCGCCGGCCACGCCGACCTCAAAGTTCCAGGTCTGGACCGGCGGCACGATGTAGGCCATGCCGCCGATGGCGCCCAGCGCCCCCGAGATCAGGACGCCGGCGTAGCGCATCTTGTACACGTTGATGCCCACCGAGTCCGCCGCCTGGGGGTGCTCGCCGCAGGCCCGCAGCCGCAGGCCGAAGCGGGTCTTGTACATCACCACAAAGCTGATGACGAGCAGGGCCAGCCCCAGCGGCACAAAGACGCTCATTTCCAGCCCGCCGATGCTGAACAGGAAGGGCCGGTTGGAATAGTTCAGCTTGGCGCTGCCGCTCTCGCTGAAGTATTTGGACAACACCACCGCCACGGCGGTGGCCAGCAGGTTCAGGGCGGTGCCGCCGATGGTCTGGTCCGCCTTCAGGTTGATGGAGGCAAAGGCCAGCAGTAGGGAATAGACCATCCCGGCCACGGCCGCCGCCAGGATGGAGATCACCACGATGAGCCAGGCCGGGGTGCTGGCCGGCAGCAGGGTCAGGGTCAAAACGCCCGCCACGCCGCCGATGACCATGATGCCCTCCAGCGCGATGTTGATGATGCCGGAATGCTCGCTGAACATGCCGCCCAGGGCCACCAGCATCAGCACGATGCCGTACAGCAGGGTGTATTTGATGAGTAACAGCATATTAGCCCTCCTTTTCGCCGGACTTGTCCGCCCGTTTGCCGCCGCTGAGGAGCTTTGCGATCTTGCCGCGGAACAGCATCGAGAAGGCGCACAGGTAGATGATGATGCCGCTGATAAGGTCGGCCACCTCGGTGGGGTAGTACCGGGTAGACAGGAACGAGCCGCCCACCGTGATGTGGGAGATGAACAGGGCCGAGAAGATGGTGCCGATGGGGTTGGAGCTGGCCAGCAGCGCCACCGAAATGCCGTTGAAGCCCATGGCCGGCAGGGTGGTGGAGTTCAGGGGGTTCCACTCGGACACGCCGGACAGATAGTACAGCCCCGCGCCAAAGCCGGCCAGCGCGCCGGCAATGACCATCGAGAGGACCAGGTTCTTCTTCTCGTTGATGCCGGCGTAGCGGGCGGCGTTTTTGTTCAGGCCCACGGCCTTCAGCTCGTAGCCGAAGGTGGTCTTGTCCAGCACCACCCAGATCAGGATGGCCACCACGATGGACAGGAAGATGGCGATGGTGGTGCTGTTGGTCTGGAACATATCGTTCAGCCCAAAGTCGGGGATGGTGACCCCCTCCGCCCCTTCCATCCGGCGCAGGTTCCAGGTGCGGGTGTTGCGGGAGTCGTACATGACGCCGGTGCCGTTGCCGTAGATGATCTCATTGACCAGGTACAGCCCGATCCAGTTGAACATGATGGAGGTGATGACCTCGTTGATGTTCAGGTATGCCTTGAACAGGCCGGGGATGGCGCCCCAGATGCCGCCCAGCACCGCCGAAGCGATCAGGCCCACATACCAGGGCAGGTGCAGGACGATGGCGCAGTACAGCGCGCCGTAGGCGCCCAGGGTGTACTGCCCCGCCGCGCCGATGTTGAACAGGCCGGTCTTGAAGGCAAAAGCCACCGAAAGGCCGGTCATGACCAGGGGGGCGGCGTTGGCCAGGGTGCGGCCCACGCCGTAGGGGGCATCGTAGAAGCCGCCCTTCAGGATGCGGACAAAGCCGTCCGCCCATGCGTGCTCGGCGTTGATGGCCAGCAGCACCAGATAGCCGCATACCAGGCCGATCAGGATGCACAGGAGGGCCGCCAGCACGCTGACAAAGGCCGACCGGGCCTTGCCGCTGTGGGAAAGCATCTTTTTCTTATCCATAAAGCCGCTCATTCTCCTTTCCCCTGCTTGCGGGCGCCGGCCATGTACAGGCCCAGCTCCTGGACGGTGGTGGTCTTGGGGTCGAACTCGCCGACCACCTCGCCCTCGTACATAACGAGGATGCGGTCGGACAGGTTCATCACTTCGTCCAGCTCAAGGCTGACCAGCAGCACCGCCTTGCCGGCGTCCCGCTGGGCCACGATCTGGCGGTGGATATACTCGATGGCGCCCACGTCCAGGCCGCGGGTGGGCTGGACCGCCACCAGCAGTTTGGGGTCGCGGTCGATCTCACGGGCGATGATGGCTTTCTGCTGGTTGCCGCCCGACATGCTGCGGGCGATGGTCACGCTGCCCTGGCCGCTGCGGACGTCGTACTGCCCGATCAGCCGGTCCGAGTATTCCCGCACCTTGTCCTTGCGGATAAAGCCGTGGTTCTGGAACTCGGGCTGCCAGTACCGCTGCAGCACCATGTTGTTCTCCAGGGTGTAGTCCAGGATCAGGCCGTGCTTGTGCCGGTCCTCGGGGATGTGGCTCATGCCGTCTTTGGAGCGCTCCCGGATGGAGGCGTGGGTGATGTCCTTGCCGCAGAAGCTGATCCTGCCGCCCGAGACCTTTTCCAGGCCGGTGAGGCCGTAGACGAATTCGGTCTGGCCGTTGCCTTCGATGCCGGCCAGGCAGACGATCTCGCCCGCCCGCACCTGGAAGGTGACGTCCTTCACGGCGTTTTTCTTGTGGGTGGCGCTGGGGATGGTCACATCCTGCACGTCCAGGATCACCTCGCCGGGCTTGGCGGGGGCCTTTTCCACTTCCAGCTGGACGTCGCGGCCCACCATCATGCGGGAAAGCTCTTCCTTGGTGGTGCCGGCAATGTCCACCACGCCCACATACTTGCCCTTGCGCAGGACGGTGCACCGGTCGGCGACGGACATGATCTCGTTCAGCTTGTGGGTGATAAAGAGGATGCTCTTGCCCTCTTTTTTGAAGCCCCGCATGATCTCCATCAGCTCGTCGATCTCCTGGGGGGTCAGGACGGCGGTGGGCTCGTCAAAGATTAGGATCTCGTTGTCCCGGTAGAGCATCTTGAGGATCTCCACGCGCTGCTGCATACCCACCGAGATGTCGCTGATCAGGGCATCGGGGTCCACCCGCAGGCCGTACTTTTCGCTCAGGGCCACCACCTTTTTGCGGGCCTCGGCCTTTTGCAGGAAGCCCAGCTTGTTGGGCTCAACCCCCAGGATGATGTTGTCCAGCACCGTAAAGCATTCCACCAGCTTGAAGTGCTGGTGGACCATGCCGATGCCCAAAGCGTTGGCGTCATTGGGGTTGCGGATCTGGACCTCCTTGCCGTTTTTGCGGATGGTGCCCTGCTCGGGCTGGTACAGGCCGAACAGGACGCTCATCAACGTGCTTTTGCCCGCGCCGTTTTCGCCCAGCAGGGCATGCACCTCGCCTCTGCGCAGTTGGAGGGTAATATCATCGTTTGCCTTGATCCCAGGGAATTCCTTGGTAATGTGGAGCATCTCGATCACATAATCCTCGGCCAATCTGCTCACTCTCCTTTCACACAATGGTGACGCATCGTTCTCACTTTATTCATTATAACGTATTCTGCCGATACTTTGCAAGGAAAATATGGATAAAAATCCAGCATTTTGCAAAAAAGAGGGGGATTTTCACATATCTGGCCGGTGGGAAATAAAAAATATGCAAATTGCACAAAAAAGCAGAGCGCCTTTTGAGCGCTCTGCTGATAGCATTTTGACGCATCCGGGCCGGGCGGCATCGGCCGCCCCAGCCTTCAGCCCGCCCTCGAAAAGGGCAGAAACCGCTTACTGCACGTAGTTGACGGTGACCAGCTCGCTGGTGGTGGGCTTGACGCTGTCCTCGCTGGAGTTGTCGACGACGATCTCGCCGGCAGCGATCTTCTCCTTGACGGCCTCGTACTCCTCCACGGTGAAGGTGCGGAAGTTCCAGCTGCCCTCGGCGGTGGGCAGGCCGACGTAGTCGCCCTCCTCCAGGCCGAAGTTGCCGTTGGTGGCGGCGATGGTGCCCCACTCGCCGGCGTCGATGTCGCCCAGGGCGGACTCAACGGCGGTGGTCAGCTCCTTCATAGCGGAGGTGATGAACGGGTTGTACTCGTAGGTGCCGTCGGCCACGCCGTTGGCGCCGATGTAGTTCTGGTCCACGTCCACGCCGATGATGTAGCCGTTGGACTTGATGGCAGCCTCCAGAGCGGAGGTGTAGATGCCGCCGCCGCAGGCAAAGACGACCTCGGTGCCGCTGGTGTACCAGCCCTCCATACGGGAGGTGATGTTGGCGTCGCCGTAGAACTGGCCGCCGTAGAAGTAGTTGATGTCGACGGCGTTGCCGGTCTCCTGGGCAGCGGCGTCAACGCCCTGCACGAAGCCGTAGCCGTAGCGGATGACGGCGGGCACAGCCATGCCGCCCAGGAAGCCCAGGTGGGTGAAGCCGTCCTTGGCGATGGCGTAGCCTGCCAGGTAGCCTGCCTGCTCCTCCTTGAAGGTGATGCAGTAGCAGTTGGCGGGGATGGCGTCGGTGCCGATGTCGGCCTGGGTCACGTCGATGGCGATGAAGCGGGTGTCGGGGTACTGCTCGGCAGCCCATGCCAGGGAAGCGCCGTACAGGTAGCCGACGCAGACGACGGTGTCGGCGCCGTCGTTGACGGCCTGGCGGATCATGGTCTCGCGGTCCTCATCGGAGGCGTCGGCCTCGGGGATGTAGTACTGGCAGTTCTCGCCCATGTAGTTCTGGACGGCGGTCCAGCATGCCTGGTTGAAGCTCTCGTCGTCGATGGTGCCGGTGTCGCAGCACAGGGCGACGTAGGAGACGGTGCCGCCCTCGGCGGCAGCCTCAGAGGAAGCAGCGGAAGAAGCTGCGCTGGAAGCGGAAGAGGCAGTGCTGGAAGCGGTGCTGGAAGAAGAACCGCCGCAGGCGGCCAGAACAGAAACGGCAGCGGCTGCGCCAGCCACGGCCATGAATTGACGGCGCGAAATCATATTCATAAGAATTCTCTCCTTTTTTACAGTTGGGTGCAACCATTTTTGGACAGACAAGGATGCGCAGACATAGAGGCGCATTCTCTATACTCCAGTATAGCCGCAAAATGTGTTGGGCGCAAGCTGTTTTGCATTACAAAATCTTTACAATATTTTCGTCAAATTGTCAAAAAGTGATACATTCCATCCACGGCCGCCGCGCTTTTTCGGCGTGTTTGGACGCCCGCCACCGCAGCAACCAAAAACGCCCCTGCCGCAAAAGCAGGAGCGTTTTGGATCACTCAATGTTGGCAGGCCCGAAACCAAAAGGCAATAGTTCCCCCAGCGTCCGCTCGATGAAATCATCCGGGCTTTTGGCCATGATGACGTTCAAAGCGGGCCCGCAGAACTCGTACAGGGCCTGGCGGCAGACGCCGCAGGGGGCGGTGACCAGCTGGTTCACCTCGCCCTTTTTGGCCCCCACGATCGCAATGTCGGTGAATTGGGTGACCCCCTGGCTGACCGCCGAGAACAGGGCGGTGCGCTCGGCGCAGCTGGTGGGGGTGAAGGCTGCGTTTTCGATGTTGCAGCCGGTAAAGACCCGGCCGTCGGCGCTGCGCAGGGCGGCCCCCACCCAAAAGCGGCTGTAGGGGGCCACGGCCCGGGTGCGGGCGTCCAGGGCCGCACGGATCAGGGCCTGTTTTTCCTCCCGGGTAAGTTCAGACATGGCGGGGCCTCCCTCAGTAGTCTGCGCCCAGGGCGACCTTCATCATGTTGGTAAAGCTCTTCTGGCGCTGCTCGGCGGTGGTGGCCTCGGGCGAGACAAAGCTGTCCGAGATGGTCAGCAGGCAGGCGGCGTGCTTGCCCAGCACCTGGGCGTTGGCAAAGAGGGCGAAGCTCTCCATCTCGACGCAGACGCAGCCCTGCTCGTCCCGCAGTTTTTCCCAGTAGGTGGGCTTGGCGTCGGAGGGCTGGCGGTAGAACACGTCGGAGGAGTGGATGTTGCCCTCGATCAGGGGGATGCCCAGCTTGGCGGCGGAGGCCCGCAGCTTCTCGTTCAGCTCCCGGCTGGGGAAGGTGATGTGGCCCTCAAAGCCGCTCTGGGTCCTGGCGTAGCTGGATTCGCTCACCGCGCCGGCGGCCAGCACCACGTCGAACAGCTTGGCCTTGTCGGTGTAGCTGCCCGCCGAGCCGATGCGGACGATGTTCTCCACCCCGTAGAACTTGAACAGCTCGTAGGAGTAGATGCCGATGGACGGCATGCCCATGCCGCTGCCCATCACGCTGATGGGGCGGCCCTCATAGGTGCCGGTGAAACCCAGCATCCCCCGGACGCCCGTCACCTGGCGGACGTCCTGCAGGAAGGTCTCGGCGATGAACTGGGCCCGCAGGGGGTCGCCCGGCATCAGGACGGTCTTGGCAAAATCGCCCATTTCGGCGGCAATGTGGGGAGTGGACATAGGGAAAACCTCCTTTTGATCTGTTTGTCAAGCGTTTGCTTTATCTGTAGTAACTCTGGAAGTAGTTCTGGGGCGGCAGGTAGCGGCCGTTGTGGCGGATCTCGAAGTGGCAGTGGTTGCCGGTGGAGCGGCCGGTGGAGCCCACATAGCCGATCAGCTGGCCCTGGCTGACGGCCTGGCCCGCGCTGACGGTCAGGGACAGGCAGTGGCTGTACAGGGTGCTGTAGCCGTTGCCGTGGTCGATGATGAGGGAGTTGCCGTAGCCGGTGCCGGCGCCGCCCCGCTCGTAGCCGGCCCTGGTCACCACGCCGCTGGCCGATGCGTAGATGGGGGTGCCCGCCGGGGCGCGGATGTCCACGCCCTTGTGACTGCTGGAATACCACCGTGAACACCCGGTAAACTGGGGTACCGGCCAGATGAAGGTGCCGTTGCCCACCTGGGCCACGCTGCCGCTGGGCAGCTTGGTGCCCACCACGATCTCGCGGTCCACGGGGGCCTTGGTCACCTCGCTGCTCAGGATGGTCTGGCTGAGCATGGTGCCGTCGGTGGCATAGACGTTCTGGGCGGTGATGGTGCGCACGCCGTTCTCGCCCTCCTGGACGGTGCGGGTGGTGCCAAAGGCGTAGTCGCTGGACTGGGTCTGCTTGGTGGAGAAGGGGATCTCCTCGGTCCAGGTGACGGTGCGGGTGATCTGCACTTCCAGCATGGTCTCCTCCCGTGTGACGATCAGCTCGTCGCCGGGGAAGATGGCGGTGTCGGGGGTGATGCCGTTCAGCTCGCACAGCTCGGCGGTGGTCAGGTTGTTCTTGGTGGCGATCAGGCTGATGCTGTCGCCGGCCACCACGGTGTAGACCCGTTCGGCCTGGCGCACGCCGGACAGCAGGGCCACCACGTCGGCGTAGTCCATAAAGCTGTCGGTGAAGTACAGGCCCTGCTCCACCGTCACCTCCCGGTTGAAGCTCACCGAGACGTTGGGGTCGTCGGGCTGTTCGTAGGGCTCCAGCAGCCCGCTGAGGTACAGCTGCAGCTGGCTGCCCTCGGCGCAGACCGCCGTCAGCTCGCCGTCTAAGTAAAGGGCGGTGCCCTCGCTGATCTCGTCGCTGACTGCCGAGAGGATGGCGTTGGCCATCTGCCCTTCGTCCAGCACGTCGCTGGTGATGGCCAGGCGGTAGGTGGGCTCGATGGTCACCTCGGTGTCGCCGGTGGTGCCGGCGTAGTTGATGCGCTGCAGCACGTCCTCCCGGGCGGCGTCAAAGACCGTCTCGTTGGCCACATTGCCCACGGTGATGCCGTTGACCTCCACCGCCAGGGTGTAGGGGCGGCCCACCATGATCTGGACCACCGCCACCAGGACGGCCAGGGCCCCCAGGGGCAGGAGATAGGCCACCATCCGGGGCAGGAGCCCGCCGTAGCGCACCGCGCCCCGGCCCAGATACTGGACGTCGGCCACGATGCCGGCCCAGAAGCCCTGCTCCCGGCGGACCTCGTCGCCGTAGACCCAGATGTTGCGCACGCCGCGGCAAAAGACGTATACCGGGCCGAACAGCTCGCCCAGCACGGTGCGCGCACCGGGAAAGGCGGTGTCCACCACGTTGTTCCAGCCGCGGAGGAAAGCGGCCGCCAGCCACAGCGCGGCGGCGCGGATGGTCCGTCCGGCCCGGATCAGGGTGTACTCGCCGGTAAAGCCCAGCGCATACAGCCAGTCACCCAGCTGCCGCGCCAGGGGAATGGCGCAGACCAGGGCGCCCAGGCCCTCCATATGATGGCGGGTGCGGGTCTGGAAGCGGTGGCTCCGCAGCAGGCTGCTGCATTGCAGCCGGGCCCAGGCCGCCCGCAGTTTATCCTTGGTTGTCAGGGGAGGCGGGACGGCTGGCAGGCCGCCCGGCTGCTCCTTGATCTTCTCATCAATCAAAAGAGTGTTTCTCCTTCCGGTGGTTTTGCCTATCTGAAGCGCAAAGCGGAAATGCAAAAAGACAGCCTGCCGGCGCGGCGGCCGGACAAGCATCGACTTATGTTCCATTATACACCCCGCCGACGCGGAGGCAAGGTTTTGCACAGGATTTGGGCACAGCTTTCACCGACTTTTCACGAAAATAACGCAATGATGTCGGCTGGCAGAGGGCTTTCCACCGTGACGGGCACAAGGCGCACAGGCGTCTCGAACCAGAAGCCGCCGGCCGCAAGCCGCCCTGCCGGCACCCAAAAACGCTGGCGGGCGCAGTGCAGGGCCTGCCGGCCGATCCGGTCCCGGTGGCCGCCGTACAGGCCGTCCCCTGCCAGGGGGCAGCCGATGGAGGCGAAATGGACCCGGATCTGGTGGGTGCGCCCGGTGACCGGGACGCAGGCCGCCAGGCTGAGGCCGCCGCCTACCTTTAATATGGTGTACTCGGTGCGGCTGGGCTTGCCCTCGGGGGTGACGCACCGCCCGATGATGCTGTCCCCCCGGCGGCCGATGGGCGCGTCGATGACGCCGGGGCCCAGGGGCAGCTCGCCTTCGGCCACGGCGTAGTAGACTTTTTCCACGTGCTGGGCCAGCAGGGGGGCGGCGTAGGCGTTCTGCGCCGTCAGGACCAGGCCGCTGGTGTCCTTGTCGATCCGGTTCACCGGGCGGAACACGGGGCTGCGGCCCTCGGCCCGGCGCAGGGCGGCATAGCCGTTGGCCAGGGTGCCGCCGGGGTAGTTGAGGGTAGGGTGGACCGCCAGGCCGGCGGGCTTGTCCAGCACCGCCGCAAAAAAGTCCTGGTACGCCACCCGCACCGGGATGGACGGGTCGGGCTCGCAGCCGCCCTCCTCCCCGGGCAGGGCAAAGGAGACGGTCTGCCCCGGCCAGACCCGCTGGTTGGCCAGCACCGGCCGGCCGTCGGCCTCGAAACCGCCGCCGTGGAATTTCACCGCCCGCAGCAGATCGGTGGAAAGGCGGCACTTCCGCAGAAAACTGCGCAAAAGCACCCCCTCCGGCCCGGCCGACGCCGGCACCGGGAAATACAGCCGCATCCGTCCCACCTGCCTTTCTTGTCTATTTTAGTATATCAGAAAAGCGCGCCGCTTGCAAATCCCCCCAAACTATGGTATCATGTGGAGGGAAAACGAGTGGAACATACGGCGGCGGGGCGGCTTGGACCGCTCTGAGGAAAGTCCGGGCTTCGCAGAGCACGGTAACTGCTAACGGCAGCCGGGGGTGACCCCAGGGAAAGTGCAACAGAAAGCAAACCGCCGCGCCCCCGGGCGCGGTAAGGATGAAAGGGCGAGGTAAGAGCTCACCAGCGGATGGGTGACCATCCGGCTTTGTAAACCCTACCGGAAGCAACGCCTATATGGGACGTACAGCGCTGCTCGCGTGTCCCGAGGGCGGCACGAGCCCGCCAGCAATGACGGGCCTAGACAGATCGTCGTTTAATACAGAACCCGGCTTACGGTCTATCTCGTTTTCCCGCCAGGATCATCCAGGGCCTGCCCGAAAAGGGCAGGTCCTTTTTCTGCGTTTTTTACAAATTGTTTCTTTTCGTTTTGGGCAAAATGTGCTATACTAAAACCGTTGTATGCGCGAACGAACGCAAAACAGCGTTGAAAATAGACAAATGGGACGGGATGTGTCTTGTTATGAAAGATGGTTTTCTGAAAGCGGCGGCCCTCTCGCCCGCGCTGCGGGTGGCGGACTGCGCCTATAACGCCGGCCGGATCGTGGAGGCCATGCGGGAATGCGCTGCCCGGCAGGTCAAGCTGGCGGTGTTCCCCGAGCTTGCCCTGACCGGCTACACCTGCGGGGACCTGTTTTTCCAGCAGGCTTTGCAGCAGGCGGCCCTCCGCGGGCTGGGCCAGGTGCTGGAGGCCAGCAGGGAGTGGGACCTGCTGGCCCTGGTGGGCCTGCCCCTGGCGGTGAACGGCAAGCTGTACAACTGCGCCGCCGCGGTCTGCCGCGGCCGGCTGCTGGGCCTTGTGCCCAAGACCTGCCTGCCCAACTACGGCGAATTTTACGAGAAACGCCACTTTGCCCCCGGCGACAAGCGGGTGCGCACCGTGACCGTCTGCGGGCAGCAGGCGCCGTTCGGCACCCAGCTGCTGTTCCGGTGCCGGCAGATGCCGGAATTCGTCCTGGGGGTGGAGCTGTGCGAGGACCTGTGGAGCGCCCTGCCCCCCTCCACCTTCCATGCCCTGGCGGGGGCCACCGTCATCGCCAACCTTTCGGCCAGCGACGAGACGGTGGGCAAGGCGGAGTACCGCCGCGCCCTGGTGGCCAACCAGTCGGCCCGGCTGCTCTGCGGCTACCTGTACGCCTCGGCAGGCCACGGCGAGAGCACCCAGGACATGGTCTTTGCGGGCCACGACCTGGTGGCCGAGAACGGCGTCATCCTGGCCGAGACCCAGCCCTTCCAGGGCGGCGACGCCGTCAGCGAGCTGGACTGCGCCCGGATGCAGGCCGAGCGGGCCCGCAACACCAGCTTCGTCCCCAACGACGAGGGGTATCAGGTGGCGGAATTCGACCTGGCCGTCACCGAGACGCCCCTGACCCGCCGGGTGGACCCGGCCCCCTTCGTCCCCGGCGACCCCCGCCGCCGGGCCGAGCGGTGCGAGCTGATCCTGCGGATGCAGGCCGACGGCCTGGCCAAGCGGATCGAGCACACCCACGCCCAAACGGCGGTGATCGGCATTTCGGGCGGGCTGGACAGCTGCCTGGCCCTGCTGGTGTCGGCCCGGGCCATGCGCCAGCTGGGCCGCCCGGCCTCCGACGTGCTGGCCGTGACCATGCCCTGCTTCGGCACCACCCGGCGGACCCGCAGCAACGCCGAGATCCTCTGCCAGGAGCTGGGGGTCTCCTTCCGGGAAGTGAACATCACCGCCACCGTCCGCAGCCACTTTGCGGACATCGGCCACGACGGCCAGACCCCCGACGTCACCTTTGAGAACAGCCAGGCCCGGGTGCGCACGCTGGAGCTGATGGACATCGCCAACCTGAACGGCGGCTTTGTGGTGGGCACCGGCGATCTGTCCGAGCTGGCCCTGGGCTGGGCCACCTACAACGGCGACCATATGAGCATGTACGGCGTCAACGCCGGGGTGCCCAAGACCCTGGTCCGCCATCTGGTGCGGTACGAGGCCGACACCGCCTCCAGCGAAGCTTTGCGCCGGGTGCTGCTGGACATTTTGGACACCCCCGTCTCGCCGGAGCTGCTGCCCGCTAAGGACGGCGAGATCGCCCAGCGCACCGAGGAGCTGGTGGGCCCCTACGAGCTGCACGACTTTTACCTGTATTACGTGCTGCGGTTCGGCTTCGGCCCCCGCAAGATCTTCCGGCTGGCCCGGGCCGCCTTTGCCGGCAGCCCCGCCTACACCGACGAGGTGCTGGCCCGGTGGCTGCGCAGCTTCTACCGGCGGTTCTTTGCCCAGCAGTTCAAGCGCAGCTGCCTGCCCGACGGCCCCAAGGTGGGCAGCGTGACCCTCTCGCCGCGGGGGGACTGGCGGATGCCCAGCGACGCCTCGGCCGCCGCCTGGCTGGCGGAGCTGGACACCCTGCCGATCCAGTGAGGGCCCCATGCGTCACAAAAAACTGTTTGCCAACCTCCTGTTTGCGGCGGTGATCCTGCTGGCGGCGGGGGCGCTGTTCCTCCTGCGGGGGGCCGGGCGGGACCAGGACGCCCCCCTCCAGGCCCGGCTGATCTACGGCGACGGGAACGCCTCTCTGGACCTGCCCCTGGACGCCGACGGGGTCTACGATGTGGACACCGGCTATCTGACCGTCCACGTGGAGATACGGGACGGGGCGGCCCGCTTCATCGACTCGCCCTGCCCCGACCACGTCTGCGAGGGGTACGGCTGGCTGACCCTGGAGGACCAGACCGCCACCTGCCTGCCCGCCCGGGCGGTGCTGACCATCGTGCCGGCGGCGTAACAAAGGAGTTATCCCATGGATTTTGAGTTTGAGCCGGAAGAGAAAAAGACGCCTTCCGGCAGGGGAGGTCCGCGCCATCCCCACAAGATACGGCGCAGCGACGACATCCCCGACAACGAGCCGGTGCCGGTGGACAGCGCGGACTTTTTCCAGCCTGCCCACCAGGACCCGCCCGCGCCCCCTGCCCGGCCCGCCCCTGCGGCGGCCGGCCCATCCTTACCTGCCCGAGGCTTTTCTATGCTGATCCTGCTTTTACAGGCGGCGCTCAGCGCCGCGGCTCTCTTCCAGCTGTACCGCACCCAGATGCTGCCGGTCTACTACCTGGCCATCCTGGGGGCGCTGCTGGTGCTGCTCTGGCTGCTGGTGTTCAAGTGCCAGCGGTACAAGGTGCGGGGCGTGCTGGCCCGCCTGTTCTCCCTGCTGCTCAGCGCCGGGATGGCGGTGGGCTGCGTCTGGGCCCAGCAGGGCCTGGCTGCCCTGGACAAGGTCACCCTGGGCGAGGAGGAGACCGACTACGAGGCTCTGGCCATCACCACCGAGCCCTTTGTGGTCTACCTCAGCGGGGTGGACAACCGGGGCGAGCTGACCGAGGACGCCCGCAGCGACGTGAACATCCTGGCGGTGGTCAACCCGGTGACCAAGCGGGTGGCCCTGGTCAACACCCCCCGCGACTACTATGTGGACCTGGCCGGCACCGACAGCAAGGACAAGCTGACCCACGCCGGCCTGTACGGGGTGGAGACGTCGATGGAGACCCTGGGCAGCCTGTACGGCATCCCGGTGGACGAATACGTCCGCATCAACTTTGCCGGCTTCATCGACGTGGTGGACGCCCTGGACGGCATCGACGTCTATTCGGACTACGCCTTCACCTCGGTGGGCAGCCCCGGCTATTACGACCCCACCGATTTTGTGGAAGGGTGGAACCATCTGGACGGCAAGGCGGCGCTGGCCTTTGCCCGCGAGCGCCACGCCTTCGCCACCGGCGACATCCAGCGGGGCATCAACCAGATGAAGGTGATCGACGCCATGCTGGAAAAGATCAAGAGCCCGGCCCTGCTGACCAACTACAGCCGCCTGCTGGCCGCCGTGGCCGACAACTTTGTCACCAGCTTCAGCTCGGGGCAGATTGCGGCGCTGGTGCGGATGCAGCTGTCCGACTTTGCCGCCTGGGACATCCAGAACTACAGCGTGACGGGGTCCAGCTCTTCCAGCACCCACTGCTACTCCGCCCAGGGGCAGAAGCTCTACGTCATGCTCCCCGACGAGGCGTCGGTGGACGGCGCCAGGGCCCTGATCCAGTCGGTGCTCAGCGGGGAGGAGGCCCCCGCCGCCTCCAGCGAAGCCGCCTCCGGCGAGGCTGCTTCGGACGCGGCCGCCTGAACCGGCCTGCGCCAACGCGAAGCCGTGCTCCCTGGCACGGCTTCTTTTTTGTGCGATTTGCCGGTTTTGCGATGCCAAACTTGTTGCATATTATAGAATTGACAGACTTGTCCCGCTGGCATAAACTATAATTAGATTCGTCTGCAAGGGGTGGGTCTGCCCGTCCCGTTGGCAATGAAGCAAATGAGAGCAAAGGTAAGGTGTTCACAATGTATCTGGATGAATACAAGCGCTGGATGGCGGCCGACCTGGAGGACGCCGATCTCAAGCCCGAGCTGGCAAAGATCGAGGGGAACGATGCAGAGATCAAGGACCGCTTTGCTGTTGCACTGAAGTTCGGCACCGCCGGCCTGCGCGGCGTGCTGGGCGCCGGCACCAACCGCATGAATATCTACGTCGTCCGTCAGGCCACCCAGGGCCTGGCCAACTGGGTCAAGACCCAGGGCGGCACCCAGACCGTCGCCATCAGCTACGACAGCCGCATCAAGAGCGACGTCTTTGCCAAGACGGCCGCCGGCGTGCTGGCTGCCAACGGCATCAAGGTCCGCATTTACGACGCCCTGATGCCGGTGCCGGCCCTGAGCTTTGCCACCCGGTACTACAACTGCAACGCGGGCATCATGGTCACCGCGTCCCACAACCCCGCCAAGTACAACGGCTACAAGGCATACGGCCCCGACGGCTGCCAGATGACCGATGACGCCGCCGCCATCGTCTACGACGAGATCCAGAAGACCGACGTGCTCACCGGCGCAAAGTACATCTCCTTTGCCGAGGGCGTGGAGCAGGGCCTGATCCGCTTTGTGGGCGACGACTGCAAGAACGCCCTGTACCAGGCCATCGAGGCCCGCCAGGTCCGGCCCGGCCTGTGCAAGACCGCCGGCCTCAAGCTGGTGTACAGCCCCCTGAACGGCTCCGGCCTGGTGCCCGTCACCCACGTGCTGAACGATATGGGCATCACCGACATCACCATCGTGCCCGAGCAGGAGTATCCCAACGGCTACTTCACCACCTGCTCCTACCCCAACCCCGAGATCTTCGAGGCCCTCAAGCTGGGCCTGGAGCTGGCCGAGAAGTCCGGCGCCGACCTGATGCTGGCCACCGACCCCGACGCCGACCGTGTGGGCATCGCCATGAAATGCCCCGACGGCAGCTATGAGCTGGTCACCGGCAACGAGATGGGCGCGCTGCTGCTGGACTACATCTGCGCCGGCCGCATCGAAAAGGGCACCATGCCCAAGGACCCGGTGGCGGTCAAGTCCATCGTGTCCACCCCGCTGGCCGACGCCATCGCCGCCCACTACGGCGTGGAGATGCGCAGCGTGCTGACCGGCTTCAAGTGGATCGGCGACCAGATCGCCGGCCTGGAGGCCGCCGGTGAAGTGGACCGCTTCATCTTTGGCTTTGAGGAGAGCTACGGCTACCTGGCCGGGCCCTATGTCCGGGACAAGGACGCCGTCATCGGCTCCATGCTGATCTGCGAGATGGCCGCTTACTACCGCAGCATCGGCTCCTCCATCAAGCAGCGCCTGGAAGAGATCTACCAGCAGTACGGCCGCTACCTGAACAAGGTGGACAGCTTCGAGTTCCCCGGCCTGACCGGCATGGACAAGATGGCCGGCATCATGAAGAACCTGCGCGAGAACCCGCCCGCAGAGTTCGCCGGCCACAAGGTGGTCAAGGTCACCGACTATGAGAAACCCGAAGAGACCGGCTTGCCCGCAGCCAACGTCCTGATCTACGCCCTGGAAGGCGGCGCCACCGTGGTGGTCCGTCCCTCCGGCACCGAACCCAAGATCAAGACCTACTTCACCACCCTCGGCAAGGACCTGGCCGAGGCGCAGGCCCAGAAGGACGCCCTGGCCGCGGCCCTCAAGCCGATGCTCGCGTAAACCGGAGGCCAGACGGCAGCCTGCCGGCATCCACGCATCAAACAAAAGGAAACAGCGCACGGACTTTGCAGCCCGTGCGCTGTTTTAGCTGTCAAAAAAGTCCCGACCGTACGCGCATGTCGTCCGGTCGGGACTTTTTGACATTCTGGGGCGCGGGATCAGGGCTGCCGGTTTTTTCCCTGGTCCAGCAGGGCGGCCAGCTCTTCGGCCGATTCGGTCATCCCCCGGCGGATCCACTCGCTGACGGCTCCGTAGATGCCGTAGGCGATGAAAGCCTTGGCATAGGCCGTGGCGTTGGCGTCCTCCGGGACCGGGCCGCAGATCTTGAGGATGGTGCCCAGCAGGATGCGGCTGTCGTTCCGGTAGACCAGGGTATAAAAATCCCGGTTCTCTTTATAGAACATCAGCAGGCTGACCATCAGGTTGTCGGGCTCCCGGCCTTCGGTCAGGGCCCGGGCCTTGGCGGTGTCGTAGTCCCGCTGCCAGCGGCGGAGCAGCGCCTCGTCCTGGCGCTGGAGCACCGCCTCCTTGCTGTCAAAGTTGCGGTAGAAAGAGGCCCGCCCCACCCCGGCGGCGGCGCACAGCTCGCTGATGGACACCTCCCCGATGGGCTTGGCCCGCAAAAGGCCGGTGAGGGCGCGGGTGATCTGTTCGATGACGTAGCTGTTGCGGGCTTCGTTGCTCATGGGGGAGGGGGCGGGTCGTTTCATGGGCGTTTCTCCTCGGCTGTGCGGCGGGCTGATACAGCAGCCCCGGCGTGACAAGTGTATGTGCGGTTTGGGATTAGGATACACGGTCCCGCCGGTCTTGTCAAGAGCGGCGCCGCATGGCGCGGGAGCGCACCCGGTTTTTATTGTGCTGTTCTGGTGAAACGGTTGCAGTTTACAAAGGGATGCGTTATAATAATAACTGGGTTTTTATAAGATATACCGGGGCTTTGCGTATGCGGGCAGATAAGGATAAGAAGATGAAACAGACAGCTTCCGCCGTCGTGCTGGCGGCAGGTTCTTCCAGCCGGATGGGCTTTGACAAACTGGGGTTCGACCTGGGGGGCGAGACGGTCCTGGGCCGCAGCCTCCGGGCGTTCGACGCCTGCCCGCGGATCGGAGAGATCGTCCTGGTCACGGGCCGGGACACGGCCCTGGCCGGGCGGGAGGCCGCCCGCTGCCGCAAGCCGGTCCGCCTGGTGCAGGGCGGGGACACCCGGGCCGAGAGCGCCCGCCGGGGGGTGGAGGCAGCCGGCGGGGAGCTGGTAGCCATCCACGACGCCGCCCGGCCCTTTGTCAGCCAGGCCGTGATCGAGGCGGCTTTGCAGGGCGCGGCCCAGTGGGGCGCGGCGGCCCCTGCCGTTCCCCTCAAGGACACCGTCAAGCGGGGCACGCCGGGGGACGGCCGCACCGTGCCGGCGTCCTGCCTGGTCGATGTGACCCCCGACCGCTCCAGCCTCTACGCGGTCCAGACCCCCCAGTGCTTTGACCGGGACACCTATCTGCGGGTCAGCGGGCAGCTGGACCCGGAGAGGGCCCGCATGGTCACCGACGACGCCAGCCTGTTCGAGCTGGCGGGACTGCCGGTCCGCTTGACCGCCGGGGAGTACGCCAACTATAAGATCACCACCCGGGAGGACCTGCCCGGGGGCGGGATACAGCAAGGAGAAAACGCGATGCGCATTGGACATGGTTACGACGTCCACCGCCTGGTGGAGGGCCGCCCCCTCATCCTGGGCGGGGTGAACGTCCCCTTTGAAAAGGGGCTGCTGGGCCATTCGGACGCCGACGTGCTGGCCCACGCCGTGATGGACGCGGTGCTGGGCGCGGCGGCTCTGGGGGACATCGGGCAGCATTTCCCCGACAGCGACCCCGCCTACGCCGGGGCCGACAGTCTGGCGCTGGCCCGCCATGTGGCCGGGCTCCTGCGCCAGGCCGGCTGGCGGGTGGGCAACATCGACGCCACCATCCTCTGCCAGCGGCCCAAGCTGGCCCCCCATATCCCCGCCATGCGCCGCAACCTGGCCGAAGCCTTTGGCCTGCCGGCGGATAGGGTGAGCGTGAAGGCCACCACCGAGGAACACCTCGGGTTTACCGGGGAGGGGCTGGGCATCGCGGCCCACGCCGTGGCCCTGATCCAGCCTCTGTGACAGGAGTGAACAGCAATGAACTGGAGTTCCATCATCGCCAATTTCCAAACCTTTAACCTGGCGGACCTGCTGGACGTGCTGGTGGTGACCTTTGTGATCTACCAGATCCTGGGCATCGTCAGCCGGACCCGCGCGGGCCAGCTGGCCCGGGGCGCGCTGGTGGTGGCCCTGATCTATGTGATCGCCACCACCTCCAACATGCGCACCGTGACCTGGATCATGGACTCGCTGCTGCAAGTGGGCCTGCTGACCCTGGTCGTGGTGTTCCAGCCCGAGATCCGCCGCGCCCTGGAGCGGATGGGCCAGACCGACCAGTGGTTCCTCAAGTTTTTCCGGGTCCGCCATGTGGACCCCGCCACCCGGGGCAGCTGGCGCAGCGCCATCATCGCCATCTGCGACGCGGCCGAGCGCTTTTCCGAGACCAAGACCGGCGCGTTGATCGTGCTGGAGCGCCGCACCGACCTGTCCGAGATCGAGCGGACCGGCACCCCGGTGGACTGCGAGGTCAACCCGGAGGTGCTGGGCACCATCTTCTACGAGGGCACCCCCCTCCACGACGGCGCGGCCATCATCGAGGACGGCCGCATCAAGGCGGCGGGCTGCGTGCTGCCCCTGTCCAATAACCTGGACCTGGGCAAGGATATGGGCACCCGGCACCGGGCGTGCCTGGGCATCGCCGAAAATTCGGATGCCATCGCCATCGTGGTCAGCGAGGAGACGGGCATCATCTCCATGGCCAAAAACGGCGTCCTGATCCGGCACTTTGACCGCCAGACCCTGTACACCCGCCTGGTGGACGAGATGATCCCCAAAGAGGCGGCGGCCGAAAAAGGCCGCGGCTTCGACACCATCAAGGGGCAGGTGCTGTCCCTGATGGACTGGAGGAAGAAGGAGGGGGAAGAAAAATGAGCCCCGTAAAAAAGCCCGTCCGTCCCGAGGGCGGCCAGAACCGTTCGCCCCTTGAGGACCGGCGCGTCCGTCTGGCCCTGGCCGTGCTGCTGGCGGTGTTTCTGTGGGTGGCTGTGACCACGGTGGTCCAGCCCGGCACCAACATCACCCTGAACAATGTTCCGGTGGACTACACCTACGAGTCCAGCGTGTACACCTCCCGGGGCCTGAGCATCGTGGAGGCCCCCGAGCGCACCGTCAGCCTGGTCGTCTCAGGGGACGGCTACACCATCGGCCAGCTGGGGGTGGAGGATTTCGTGGTCTATCCCGACTGCTCCTCGGTGCGCTCCAGCGGCACCAAGACGCTGCAGCTGCGGGTCCGCTGCATCAACAGCGCCGTGGCGGGCAACATCTCGGTGTCCATCGCCGACCCCAACAGCACGGTGGACATCGTCTTTGACGTGGTGGAGGAAAAGACCATCCCCATCCAGGTCAACACCCGTTACCTGACCATCGAGGACGGATATATCCTGTACAGCACCGCCGCCTCCAGTGAGACGGTGACCCTGACCGGGCCTTCCAGCGAGCTGGCCGGGGTGGCCTCCTGCACCGCCGAGGTGAGCTACGGCGACCCCCTCAGCGACAGCGTGACGGTGGAGACGACCCTCCGCTTTTACAGCGAGACCGGGCAGGAGGTCTCCTTCCAGTACGTCACCCTGGACCACAGCTCGGTGGATGTGACCCTGACCGTTTACAAAACGGCGGAACTGCCGATCAATGTACGGTTTGTAAATACCCCGCCCAACTTCGACGATTCGGTGCTGATCTACTCCCTCAGCCAGACCGCCCTGCGGGTGGCCGGGTCTGCCAGCACGGTGGATAACCTCACCGAGCTGGCGGTGGGCACCATCGACCTGTCCACCTTTGCGCTGGACAAAGTCTACGAGATGCCCATCACCCTGCCCTCCGGCATCGTCTCGCTGGACAACGTGGACACCGTCACCGTCAGCTTCAACTGCAGCGCGATGGCCACCAAGACCTTGAACATCCCCGCGGAGAACGTGGAGGTCATCAACCTGCCCTCCACCTACCAGCTGACGGTGGAGAGCGACCGGCTGATGAACGTCACCCTCTGCGGCCCGGCGGCCGTGCTGGAGGGCCTGACCGCCGACCAGGTGGTGGCCCGCATCGACGCCGACGACTTTGCGGTGGCCCTGGGGCAGCAGAACATCGCCTGCAGCATCTACGTCCCGGCGGACGGCCGGGTGTTTGCCCTGGGCAGCTACACCATCCAGTGTGAGATCTCCAGCGAATGACAATACCAACAGAAACGGAATAGTGAACGAACCCATGATCCTGGTCAGAGATATCCGCCTGCCCCTCTCCCAAGGGGAGGAGCAGGCGAAAGCCCGGGCGCTGTCCATTTTGCGCCTGCCCGAGCACAAGGTGCGGCAGATGGGGGTGTCCCGCCTTTCGGTGGACGCCCGCCACGGCCGGCCCAAGCTCGTCTATACCATCGCAGTAACGCTCAAAGATGAGGGTGAGGAACCTGCCTATGCAGGGGCCTCGCCCTGCGTTGCTTTCCGTCAGGAGACGCCGTTCTGCCTGACGCCCGGCCCCGAGCGGCTGCGCAGCCGCCCGGTGGTCTGCGGGCTGGGGCCGGCGGGCCTGTTTGCGGCCCTGGCCCTGGCGCAGCAGGGCTTTGCCCCCCTCGTGCTGGAGCGGGGCCCCGCCCTGGAAGAACGGGTCCGGGCGGTGGAGCATTTTTCCGCCACCGGCGAGCTGGACGAGAACGCCAACATCCAGTTTGGCGAAGGGGGCGCGGGCACCTTCTCGGACGGCAAGCTCACCACCCGCATCGGCGATCCCCTGTGCGGCTATGTGACCCAGGTGTTCCTGGCCCACGGGGCCCCCGCCGAGATCGCCTGGCAGCAAAAGCCCCATGTGGGCACCGACCTGCTGCGGGGGGTCATCGCCTCCATCCGCCGTGAGATCGAGGCTTTGGGGGGCGAGGTGCGGTTCCGCACCGCCCTCACCGGCCTGCATGTGCGGGACGGCGTCCTGACCGGCATTTCCACCACCGCCGGGGACATCCCCTGCCAGACCCTGGTGCTGGCGGTGGGCCATTCGGCGCGGGACACTTTCGAGGCCCTGATGGACGGGGGGCTGGCCTTCAGCTGCAAGCCCTTCAGCGTGGGGTTCCGGGCCGAGCACCTGCAAAGCGAGATCGAAAAGAGCCTTTACCACGAGGCCGCCGGCCACCCGGCCCTGCCCCGGGGGGAATATCAGCTTTCCCATCATGTAAATGGGCGCGGCGTTTATACGTTTTGTATGTGCCCCGGCGGCCAGGTGGTGGCTGCGGCCAGCGAGACGGGCCGGGTGGTCACCAACGGGATGAGCTTCCACGCCCGGGCAGGCAAAAACGCCAACGCCGCCGTGGTGGCAGGGGTGGGGCCCGAAGATTTCGGGAACGATCCCCGGCGGGCCATCGCCTTCCAGCGGGAGCTGGAAGCCCGGGCCTTTGCCGCAGGGCGGGCCGGCGGCCTCTACGCCGCCCCCGCCGAAAACATGGCCAGCTTTCTGGAGGGACGGGGCCGGCTGGACATCGGCCGGGTGGAGCCCACCTACGACCGGGGCGTGGCGCCCGCCGATCTGGGCAGCCTGCTGCCTTCGGAACTGACCGCCGCCTTGCGGACGGGGCTGCGCGCCTTTGACCGCAAGCTGGCCGGCTATACAGCCCCGGAGGCCATCCTGACCGGCCTTGAGACAAGGACCTCCAGCCCGGTGCGGCTGGTGCGGGGGGAACACTATGAGTGCACCCAACTGGCAGGGCTCTACCCCTGCGGCGAGGGGGCAGGCTACGCCGGCGGCATCATGAGCGCCGCCGTGGACGGCCTGCGGGTGGCTTCGGCCATTGTCAGCCGGTACAGCCCGGCGGGGAATTGAGGGAGAACCATGGACGAAAAGGACAAGAAGGCAAAACAGAAAAAAGACGAGGCCGCCGTCCAGGCGGAGCTGGAGCAGCAGCTGCGGGACCTGGGCGTCGGCGTGAACGAGCTGAAGGACACGGTGAACGACGCCTTCCGCCACGGGTTCGAGGGCCGGGGCGACGAGCTGGGCCGCCAGGTGAACGATGTGGCCAGCGACGTCACCGCCGTGCTGAACAGCGTGGTGGGGGAGGTGGCCGACGCTTTCCAGCAGGCGATGGACCTGAAGGGCAGCCGGGAGGAACGCCGGGAGCGGGAGCACCGCCGCTGGCAGCAGCGGGAGGCCCGCCGCCGCGCCCGCCAGCAGGAGGACGGCGGGGCCTACGACTACGCCGACCAGTGGCAGACCGGCCCCGGCCGGGTCAGCTGGGGGCGCTACCGCTCCGACTGGGCTGCCCCCGAAGGGGACTACGTCAAGTCCATCCGCTGGAGCGCCCGCAAGCGCTTTGGCATCGGGCTGGCCCTGGCCATCACCTGCGGCATCTTCGCCTTCAGCTTTTTTGTGGGGGGCATCGCCTGCTTTGTCAGCACCGAGGCCGTTTTGGCGGACTCGGTGGCGGAAACGGCCCTCGCCTGGACCGGCATCGGCCTGATGGTGGGCGGCGGCCTGTGCACCGTCGGGGCTGTCAGCGGCGGCGAGCAGCTGGAAGCTGCCCAGCTGCTCAACCGCTGCGCCGCCGCCTTTGAGGGGCTGGACCTGTCGGAAGGGGTGGACCTGGACGACCTGGCCGGCCTGCTGCAGATCAAAAAGCGCAAGCTGCGCAAACGGCTGCGGGAGCTGATCAACAAGGGCTGGCTGACCGGCTGGCTGGACGAGCGGGGCAACTGCCTCTACCTGAGCGCCGCCGATTACCGGGCGGCCCACAACATCCCCCCGCAGCCGGAACCCCAGCCGGCCCCCGAGCCCAAGGCCCAGCCCCAGCCCGAGCCCGAGGCCGGAGCCGCGCCGGACAAGACCGTCCTTCATCTGGAGACGGCCCAGCGCTTCGCCCATGTGTTGGCCGAAGAGCGCAAGCTGATGGCCGACCCCGCCGCGGCCGACGAGCTGGGAAAAATGCAAAAGACCACCGAGTCCATCTGCGCCTGGCTGGAGAGCCACCCCGAAAGCGCGCCCAAGGCCCGGCGCTTTGCGGAATATTATATCCCCACCACCCTCAAGCTGCTGCACACCTACAACGACGTGCAGGGCCAGCAGGGGGACAATGCCGAGGCCATCCGCCGGGACATCGGCGGCATCCTCCACACCCTGAACACCGCCTACGCCAACCTCTATGACACCCTGCTGGGGGACGCGGCCCTGGATGTGTCCAGCGAGATCGCGGCCCTGGAGGGGATGCTGGCCAGCGACGGCCTGACCGGAGAAGGCTTTTCCACCGGGGAGGGGGCAAGATGACCGGCCGCCCGTGGGAGCTGCGCACCCTGGACCGGGAGGCGGTGGCCGGCCTGCAGGAGGCCATCGCCGAGGACCGGGCCAGCCAGCTGGAACAGGAGGCTGCCCTCGGCGGCGAAGAATGGGACGACGCCCGCTGCGCCAGGGTCCTGGCCGCCCAGATGAAGGAGGCCGCCCTGCTGGCGGGGCTGCTGGCCGCCCGTGGCATGACCCAGCCGGAGGAGGCCCTGTCCTTCCTGGCGGGGGAGGACGCCCTCAGCGACCCGTTCCAGATGCAGGACATGGACAAGGCGGTGGCCCGCATCCGCCGCGCCCTGGAACAGGGCGAGACCATCGTCATCTACGGCGATTACGACGTGGACGGGGTGACTGCGACCTCCCTGCTGTACGAGCAGCTCAAGGGCCTGGGCGGCAGCGTCAAATGTATGCTGCCCAGCCGGGAGGGGGACGGCTACGGCCTGTCCAAACGGGCCATCGACAAGATCCACGACAAAGGCTATACCCTCATCGTCACGGTGGACAACGGCATCTCGGCGGTGGACGAGGCGGCCTATGCGGCCTCGCTGGGCATCGACCTGGTCATCACCGACCACCACCTGCCCCCCAGCACCCTGCCCGACGCGGTGGCGGTGGTGGACCCCCGCCGGCAGGACGACGAAAGCCCCTTCAAGGACCTGTGCGGGGCGGGGGTGGCCTTCAAGCTATGCGCGGCCCTCGAGGACTGTATGCCCGAGGAGCTGCTGGAATTTTGCAGCGATCTGGCCGCCATCGGTACGGTGGCGGACGTCATGCCCCTGACAGGGGAGAACCGCACCATCGTCAAGGCGGGGCTGCAGCGGCTGCAGCACACCGAGCGCCCCGGCCTGGCTGCCCTGCTGGAGGAAGTGGGGCTGGCCGGCCGGCCGGTGACGGCGGACAACGTCAGCTTTGGCATCGCGCCCCGGCTCAACGCAGCCGGCCGGATGGACAGCGCCGCCGCCGCTTTGCAGCTGGTCCTCTGCGAGGACCCGGCCCGGGCCGCCGCCCTGGCCCATCAGCTGAACGAGATCAACGCCCGGCGGCAGGAGACGGAACAGAAGATCGAAAAGGCGGTGGAGGAGATGCTGGCCGCCGAGCCCGGCCGCACCGAGGACCGGATCATGCTCCTGTGGGGCCGGGGCTGGCACCAGGGGGTGATCGGGATCGTGGCCTCCCGCCTGGTGGAAAAATACGGCCGCCCGGTGATGATCGTCTCCATTGCCGACAACGGCGAGGCCAAGGGCAGCGGCCGCAGCGTCCCGGGCTTCAACCTTCACGGGTGCATCACCGCCTGCGCCGATCTGCTGATCCGCTTCGGCGGCCACGCCATGGCGGCGGGCCTGCTGGTGCGGGAAGAAAACCTGCCCGAGCTGCGCCGCCGGATGAACGAGTGGGCCGCCCGGGAATGCCCGGTCATCCACGCGCCCCCGTTGGTCTGCGATCTGTCGCTGCGGCTGGCCAGGGTCACGGTGGAGGAAGTGCGCGCCCTGGACCGGATGGCCCCCTTTGGGGCCGAAAACCCGGCCCCGGTCTTTCTGCTGGAACACGCGGTGGTGGATGGGATCTACCCCGTCTCGGAGGGCAAGCACAGCCGGCTGCGGCTGCATCAGGGCGCCGCGGCGCTGTACGCCGTCTGGTTCGGGATGGGGCCCGAGCAGGTGCCCTACCAGCCGGGGGACGAGGTGGACGCCGCCCTCAGCCTGTCGGTGTACGAGGGGGCGCGGGGGGCCCAGATCTCGGGCCGGATCATCGACATCCACCCGGCGGGGCTGGGGCCCGACGCCGCCCGCGAGGCCGCCCTGGTGGACGCGCTGCGCCGGGGGGCCGCCCTCCCGGAGGCAGACCGGCGCCTGGTGACCCCCACCCGGGACGAGGTGGCCGCCGTCTATCGGGAGCTCAAGACCCGGCGCTGGCACGCCGGCGATCTGCAGCCCCTCTGCGCCCGGATGGGCAGCACCGGCAAGACCCTGGTGGCCCTGACCGCCCTGCGCCAGGTGGGCCTGGTGGCGACGGCAGGGGAGGGGGGCGCCTCGTATTTGGAACTGGTGCGGGTCAGCGGCAAGAAAAACCTGGCCGACGCGCCCATCCTGAAGTGTTTGGAGGAGAATTTGGAGGAAACGTAATATGCCAGAGGGAAAAAAGACGGCGGCGCCTGCCCCCGCACAGGATTCCTATACCGCCAAGACCCACCTGCAGCATCAGGTGCGGGAGATCGGCACCGTGGCAGCCACAGCCGCCCCCGCGGAGGAAGCGGACTACATGGTCCCCTCCGAGGCGCGGCCGGAGATCATCACCTACGACAAGCTGACCGAGGCCATCCGGGCCAGCGGCCGGGCCTACAACACCGATATGATCGAAAAGGCCTACCGCATGGCCAACGACGCCCACAAGGACGCCCGCCGCCGCAGCGGCGAGCCCTATATCTGCCACCCGCTGGCGGTGGCCCGCCTGGTGCTGGACCTGGGCATGGACACCGAGAGCATCGCCGCCGCCCTGCTCCACGATGTGGTGGAGGATACCCCCATCACCATCGACGAGGTCAAGTCGGCCTTTGGGGCCGAGGTGGCCCTGCTGGTGGACGGCGTCACCAAGCTGACCAAGATCCAGTTCTCCAGCATTGAGGAGCAGCAGGCCGAAAACCTGCGCAAGATGCTGCTGGCCATGAGCCAGGACGTCCGGGTCATGATCATCAAACTGTGCGACCGGCTGCACAATATGCGCACCGGCGACGCCTGGCCGGAGCAGAAGCGCCGGGACAAGGCCCGGGAGACCATGGAGGTCTACGCCCCCATCGCCAACCGCCTGGGCATCCTGAACATCAAGGAAGAGCTGGAGGACCGCAGCCTCCATTACCTGGACCCCGTGGGCTACGAGGAGATCAGCAAGCTGCTGAGCGAGCGCTCGGGCGAAGAGTTCCTGGCCGGCGTGTCCGCCCTGATCGAAAAGCGGCTGGAGGAGAGCGGCATCCACGGCGCCGCCATGAAGCGCCGGGTCAAAAGCATCTACGGCATCTACCGCAAGATGTTCGTCCAGAACAAAGCCTTTGACGAGATCTACGACGTCTACGCCGTCCGCATCATCCTGGACACCATCACCGAGTGCTACAGCGCCCTGGGCCTGATCCACGATATGTACCACCCGCTGCCCAACCGGTTCAAGGACTATATCTCGACCCCCAAGCCCAACGGCTACCAGAGCCTGCACACCACCGTCATCGGGCACGAGGGCATCCCCTTCGAGGTGCAGATCCGCACCCGCCAGATGGACGAACAGGCCGAGTACGGCGTGGCCGCCCACTGGAAGTACAAGGAGGGCCTGGGCGGCCACGACAAGCTGGACGAGCGGCTGGCCTGGGTGCGCCAGCTGCTGGAAAACCAGCGGGTGTCCGAGGATTCGGGCAACCTGCTCCACGACCTGAAAAGCGACCTGCTGCCGGAAGAGGTGTTCGCCTTTACCCCCAAGGGGGACGTCATCAACCTGCCGGCGGGGGCCACCTGCATCGACTTTGCCTACGCCATCCACTCGGCGGTGGGCAACCGGATGGTGGGCTGCAAGGTGAACAACCGGATGGTGCCCATCGACCATGTGGTGGCCACCGGCGAGATCATCGAGGTGATCCTGGGCCCCGCCGACAAGGGCCCCAGCCGGGACTGGCTGAAGATCGTCAAGACCAGCGAGGCCAAGAGCAAGATCCGCAACTGGTTCAAAAAGATGCGCCGGGACGAGAACATCGCCGAGGGCCGGGACGCCCTGGCCAAAGAGCTGCGCCGGGAGGGCATCCTCATCCCGGACGACGAGCTGGACGAGTTCGTGGGGGGCTGCTGCCGCCGGATGCGCCAGAACAGCGCCGAGGACCTGTACGCCGCCATCGGCTACGGGGGCATCACCATCGCCAACTGCATGCCCAAGTTCAAGGAGGAGTACCAGAAGCTGAAGGCCGCCGAGGCCCCCGTCACCGAGCTGCCCAAGGTGGACCTGCGCAAGGTCCACTCCACCGACGGCGTGGTGGTGGAAGGCTTCGACAACACCCCCATCAAGTTTGCCAAGTGCTGCAACCCCCTGCCCGGCGACCCCATCGTGGGCTTTATCACACGGGGCTTTGGGGTGTCCATCCACAAGGCCAACTGCGCCAACGCGGTCTCCAGCATGAAGGACCCCTCCAACGCCCCCCGCTGGGTCAAGGCCTACTGGGCCGACAGCGTCAAGGAGAGCTACAAGGCGGGGCTGGAGATCCTGGCGCTGGACCGCAACGACCTGCTCAAGGACGTGCTGAACGCTCTGTCCGACATGCGGGTGCCCATCTACAACATGAACGCCCGCCAGGCGGACAACTACGGCATCGTCAACCTGACCATCGGCATCAACAACACCGACCATGTGGACCGGGTGGTCGCCCGCCTGGGCAAGATCCGGGACGTGCTGAAAGTGACCCGGAACTGACCTTTGCCCTGCCCGCCGGCGGGGCCGGATGAATACAACGTAAGGAGTTCAATCAAAATATGAGAGCTGTGATACAGGCCGTCTCCTCCGCCAGCGTGCGGGTGGAAGGGGGCGAGCCCCGCACCATCGGCCCCGGCCTGGTGATCCTGCTGGGGGTCAAGGACACCGACACCCTGGATATGGTCCCCCGCTTTGCCGAAAAGTGCGCCGGGCTGCGCATCTTCCACGACGAGAACGGCAAGCTGAACCGCAGCGCCCGGGACAATGGCTATTCGGCGCTGGTGGTCTCCCAGTTCACCCTTTACGGCGACACCAAAAAGGGGATGCGCCCCAGCTTTATCCGGGCGGCCAAACCTCCCCTCTCGGTGGAAGCCTACGAACTGTTCCTGGCCGAGATGGGCCGCCAGGGCCTGAAAGAGGTCCAGCACGGGGAGTTCGGGGCCTCGATGCAGGTGTCTTTGGTGAACGAGGGCCCCTGCACCATCGTGATGGACACCGATGAATGGAAGAAGGGAGAATGAGATGAAGGCATATCATGTGGTGGGCGAGGCCCCCATGTACACCAATACCTTCCTGCTGATCTCGGAGGGGGGCCACGCCGCGGTCATCGACCCGGCCGCCGCCCCGGAGGACTACAACGCCCTGCTGAAAAAGGAGGGCGCCGCCCTCACCGACATCCTGTGCACCCACGGCCACTTTGACCATGTGGGCAGCGCCGCCGAGCTGAAAGAACAGTGGCACGCCAAGCTCTGGTGCGAAAAGGCCGACCTGGGCGGCGGGCAGTTCTTCCCCCTGCAGGCGGCGGACAGCGGCTACGAGGAGGGGGGCGTGGTCCGGGTGGACGAGATGGAGTTCACCGTCTGGCACACCCCCGGCCACACCCCCGGCAGCGTCTGCCTGCTGTGCGGCGGCTATCTGTTCACCGGCGACACCCTCTTTGCGGGCAGCATCGGCCGCACCGACCTGCCCGGCGGCAGCACCCGCCAGATGGAGGACTCGCTGCGCAAGCTGGCCGGCCTGCCCATCCCCGAGGGGGCGCAGGTGCTGCCGGGGCACGGGGACCTGTCCACCTTTGGGGAGGAGCTGAAACACAACTGGTATATCAAGAGTGCGTGCAAACAGGACTGACACCATGAAGATCTATATCACTGGGCTGCCCTCGGGCTACGATGTGGAGCATCTGGTCCGCATCTTTTACCCCATGGCGCCCCTTACCCTGACCCCGCCGGAAGACGGCGAGGACTGCCTGTGGGCCGGCTGCGGCCCGGAGGGCCTGCGGGTGACCGTGCGGGAAAATGGGCGCAGCAAGACCGCCGCCGCCCCTCTGCCCGCCGGTGAGACCCCGGAATTTGCTCTGGCCAGCCTGACCTACGGCCTGCTGCGGGAATGGACCGGCCTGCGCCCCCCCTGGGGCAAGATGACCGGCGTCCGCCCGGTCCGCCTGATCCATGACAAGCGGGCCGCCGGCTGGACCGAAGCGGAGATCGACCGGCTGTTTCTGGAGCGGTTCGACTGCTCGGAAGAAAAATACCGCATGGCCAAGGCCATCGCCGGGCTGCAGGAGCCCATCCTCCGGCGGGGCAGCCAGCCCCGGGCCTACAGCCTGTACATCGGCATCCCCTTCTGCCCCTCCCGGTGCAGCTACTGCAGCTTTGTCAGCTGCAACCTGGACCGGGACCGCCGGCTGGTGCAGCCCTATGTGGACTGCCTGTGCCGGGAGCTGGAAGCCATCCGCCGCCAGGCGGACCAGGCGGGGCTGCAGCTGCAGACGGTCTACATCGGCGGGGGCACCCCCACCAGCCTGTCGGCGGCCCAGCTGCGCCAGCTGATGGGGGCGGTGCGGGACAATTTCCCCCTGAGCGGGCTGGACGAATACACGGTGGAGGCCGGCCGCCCCGACTGCACCGACGCCGAAAAGCTGGCCGTCATCAAGGAGTACGGGGCCACCCGCATCTCCATCAATCCCCAGACCTTTTCGGACGAGGTGCTGGCCCGGATCGGCCGCCGCCATTCGGCCCGGGATATTCTGGACTGCTACGCCGCCGCCCGGGCCGCCGGGCACACCGACATCAATATGGACCTGATCGCCGGGCTGCCCGGGGACACGGTGGAAGGGTTTGAACACAGCCTGCGCACCGCCATCGGCCTGGACCCCGAGAACATCACCGTCCACACCCTGACCCTCAAGCGGGCTTCCCGCATCGTGATGGACCAGCAGGAACAGAGCTATGCCGACGTGGCCGCCATGCTGGAGCGGTGCAGCCTGCTGCCCGCCGCCGGGTACCGGCCCTACTACCTCTACCGCCAGAAAAACACCCTGCAAAACCTGGAAAACGTGGGCTGGAGCAAGCCGGGCAGCGAGGGATTTTACAACATCTACATCATGGAAGAAGTGCAGACCATCCTCTCGGCGGGGGCGGGCGGCAGCACCAAGCTGGTGGATGCGGCCGGCCACAGGATGCAGCGCATTTTTAACTTCAAGTATCCCAACGAATACATTCAGCGCTTTGAGGAAGTGCTCGAGCGCAAAAAAGGAGTGGCTGCTTTTTATGATCACGATTTGGGTACCTAAGCGCCTGGTGGAGATCGACCTGTGCAACGTGGCGGCCCGCAGCGGCCCCGAGCTGGTGGCTGTCTGCGAGGCCGGCTATGCCCGGCGGCTGCGCTATGCGGCCAAAAAGATCCGCCAGTCGGGGGCCAAGATCATCATGCTGACGGGGCCGTCGGCCAGCGGCAAGACCACCACCTCCCACAAGCTGGCCGCCGCCCTGCGCGAGATGGGCACCCCCGCCCAGGTCATCAGTCTGGACAACTTTTTCCGCGGGTCGGAGTACTACCCCAAAATGCCGGACGGCACCCTGGACTACGAGCACCCCGACACCCTGGATATGCCCCTGATCCGCCAGTGCCTGCAGGAGCTGAGCCAGACCGACCACACCGTCCTGCCTACCTACGACTTTGTCAAAGAGGAGCGGGCCGAAAAGACCGAGCCCATCGACCTGGCCGGCGGGGTGTGCATCGTGGAGGGCATCCACGCCCTCAACCCTGTGCTGACCAGCCTGGTGCCCTCGGGGCACGTCTACCGCATCTACGCCGGCCTGCGGGAGGAGTACTGCCAGGAGGGCCGCCGCCTCATCGGCACCCAGGACATCCGGCTGTGCCGCCGTGTGCTGCGGGACGCCGCCACCCGGGGCCGCAGCCCCGAAAAGACCCTGGCCATGTGGGAGCGGGTGCTGGACGGGGAGACCCGGTATATCAAGGGCTTTAAAAATACGGCGGACTTTTTGCTGGACACCGCCTTTACCTACGAGCTGTCGGTGATCGCCGGGCTGCTGCCCGAGGTGGGCCGGGTGATGTCCCCCGACAGCATCTACACCGAGATGTGGGACGAGACGGCCCGCCGTTTCGAGCATGTGGAGCCGCTCAGCCGCGAGCTGATCCCCGAGGAAGCCATGCTGCGGGAGTTCTACCGCTGACCCCCTAGGGTGTATCTGAAAACTCCCCAACGCTGTTCTATTCTACCAAAAAGCCCCATCTGCTGCGTTGCATTCGCTTGCATTCCACAAAGGAGTGCGGCGCTCATGCGCCTTGCATCTGGCGCTTTTTGGCGAATATCCCAGCATTTTTGACTTCTCAGATACACCCTAAAAAGGCAATGTGCAACAATTTTGCGGCAAAAAAACCGTGAAATTGTAAAAGCTGTGCCGGGCTTGTTGCATCCCGCTGCAAAGTGCGGTATACTAATCCTATACCGGGGCGGGCCGGCACGGCTGTGCGCGGTGCGCCCGAGAGAACGGAGAAGCGAGGTGTTTTTTGATGATGGATGCAGAAAAATGGAAGGATACCATCCTGGCCAAAAGCCGTGAATATGTGGAGATCGGCGTCAGCGTCGCCAGCGACCTGACCGAAAAAGGCAGGACCCAGGCCCGGATCCTGTCCAACCAGGCCAAGATCAGCAAGGCCCAGCGCCAGCTGGGCGCCCTGGTCTACAGCCTGGCCAAGGGCAACGAAGAAAATCAGCCGCTGGTGGACAAATACATCGACATGATCGACTCGATCGAGCAGGAGAACCGCCAGCTGAAAGCCAAGCTGACCCCCGCCGAGGCCACCGAGGTGGAGAACGCGGCGGTGGACGCCGAGGCCGACCTGGCCGACGTCATGGCCGACCCCGTCCAGGAAGAGCCGGAAGCATCCTCCGCCGGGGTCCCCGCCGGGACGGACGCGGATGCGGCGGGCAAAAAATACTGCCCCCAGTGCGGCGCAGAGGTGGCGCCCGACGCGCTGTTCTGCACCAAGTGCGGCGCACAGCTCTAACCGACCATAAAGCCCTCCCCGGCCCGCAGGGCCCGTGCGGGGGCGCTCACAGAGAGATCTGCCGCCGGAAGTGTGCGGGCCGCCGTGGGGCGGGCGCGGGCTCCGGCGGCAAATTTTATCCCCGGCCCGCAAAACAAAACGCCGCCCCCGCCCTGGGAGAAAATTTAAGAAAAATCGGCGCAAACACTTGCAAAACGGCGGCGTATACGGTAGAATAATTTCGGATTTATGCCGGGCGTGCCGGCAGAAAGGGAGAGTGGCCCCATGATCGACTGGCCCGAAAAGGAGCGCTATACGGCGGAGGATCTGGTCGAGATCATCCGCATCCTCCGGCGGCCGGAGGGCTGCCCCTGGGACAAGGTCCAGACCCATCAGTCCATCCGAAAAAACTTCCTGGAGGAGACCTGCGAGGCCCTGGAGGCCATCGACGCCGACGACCCCCGGATGCTGCGGGAAGAGCTGGGGGATGTGCTGATGCAGGTGGCCTTCCACGCTGTGCTGGAAGAAGAACAGGGCCGCAGCACCTTTGAGGAGATCTGCCGGGAAGTCTGCGAAAAGCTGGTCTACCGGCACCCCCATGTGTTTGCTTCGGCGGCGGGGCAGAACGCCGGTATAAACGGCTGGGATGCGCTCAAAAATAAGGAAAAGGGCCGCCAGACCCTGGCCGACGAGCTGGACACCGTCCCGGTGACCCTGCCGGCCCTGATGCGGGCCCAGAAGCTGCAAAAGCGGGCGGGGCGCTACGGCGCCGGCCCGGCGGAGCAGGAGGAGGCCCTGGCCGCTCTGGACCAGGCCGGCCGTGCCTGGCAGGCTGCCGCACGCTCCAACGCCGGGGAGCAGGCAAAAGCCCGGGCGGCGGGGGCGATGCTGTTCGCCGCGGTGGATTCCATCCGGCTGGCGGGCCTCGATGCAGAGGAAGCTCTCACATTTGCATCCAAGGCGTTCTGCGAGGCGCTGGAAAGCGGCCGGGACGCTCGTCAAACAGAAGAATGATTTTTTGGAGGTACCATTTTATGACCAAGGCTGATCTGACCGCGCAGGTTGCGGCAAACACCGACATGACCAAAAAGGACGCCGACAAGGCCGTGAACGCTGTGTTCGAGGCCCTCAGCCGGGCGCTCGCCAACGGCGAAAAGGTCACCATCTCGGGCTTTGGCACCTTTGAAGTGCGGGAGCGGGCCGAGCGGCAGGGCATCA
>ERZ1090881.58-NODE-58-length-52892-cov-17.681587_pt1 | contig 52892 bp, 76 predicted proteins | sample MGYA00478470_ERZ1090881 | MGnify/ENA primary metagenome ERZ1090881 (study PRJEB33644, sample SAMEA5815736) | chicken gut metagenome | biome: Chicken; feature: Gastrointestinal Tract; material: Caecum | place: Ireland | collected 2019-01-01 | study: A study of the...
GCGTAAGATCGTCGGCAGCGTCAGATGTGTATAAGAGACAGTTTTTTACTTTACATCCATTATAATAATACCTATATCACTTTCTGGTTGTGTAGCAGTAGTAAACACTATCCCAACTCCCGGAGTAGCTTCAGCGCTATCTATCTAGCTATACTCATCAAGATTAGAAGTATAAGATATGATAGGTGAAACTGTCCCACTAGCACCGCAAGTCAGTGCACTATTACTATAGGTATAAGTATAATTATCTCCACTCGATACCCAACCATCAGCATTTAAAGTGGTAGTATACTAAACGGTAGTAGCATTACTTACTGCTGCGTCAGATTCGGTCTTGCTATAAACATCTAGATTACTTCTAGCAGTAGCTGCATTATCTGCGCCAGTGCCACCAACAGAAATAGGAGCTACTCCAAATTGCGGAGCCCCGCTTACTGCCGCATATAAAACGCCTGTACCGAGCAATGAATCAAGACCATTAGCCCCATCACCAATAACGACTCCGCCATCATCGAGACTTATCATCTTTATAGCGTCTGTGCCATTGCCGACCAGAACTGCATTAACAGTTAAAGTATTTTGCCCAGTGCCACCCTGCGCAACGGTGGCAGTCATATTGCGGAGAAAGATATCATCTATATCAATTTCTGTTATCTCATTCTTTAGCACTTGAGCTGCATACGCATTTACCTATACTCTATCTCCCGGATTATTCCCAATATCAATATATAAGTTGCATTCATCCTCGGTAAAATATGCGTATCCTTCATGAAGTGGGACGGAAGTCAGGTTGGCCTCTGGCCCTTTGAATATTTTGAAGAGACTCATTGTCTCATCCTCCTTTATACTCTCTAAATATAAATTAAGGAATTAAATCATCAAAACTTCCCCACGACAACAGTTCTTCTATTTGTGTTGCGGAGTAAGTAGTTAAGTTTTTATTTTTACTCGCTGTATCTCCACCTATCAAGGTATTGATATAATTTATGCTATATGTCTTATTTGTTTCAGGCCCATCCGCTTCATCATTATAGACGCTTTCTATTAGACCAGAAATTCCGCTTGTTAGCTAGACTCTGCCCCAAGTTCCATCTGCCATCTAGTAGTACCAGTAGGCTATCGAGCTATTATCTGCTAGAGTTATCCAGGTTACAGCAAAGATATCCTAATCACTAATCTCGCCAACATAATTCTACTCAATATAACTTACGCCATTAGCAAGAGTATTAGGCAGTTCCTCTGTCTCATTAATAGTATAAGACGCAACTATATGAAGTGCATCTCCAGCAGGCCCCTAAATAGTTCCTTCCTACTGTATCCAAATATTTGCGGAATTGAGCTTGAAGAGGTAACCTGTTGAGGTGTTTAGATATACATCGCCAGGCTCAGCCCCATCAATAGTGACCTATGAAATGCCATTGACCTCGGTTCCCGCAAACAATTTAGCGCCACGAGGAATAGTAAATGCTATCTAAACTTCGCTAGTCGAAATCTCACCTGTCTCAACATTACCCTGCTCATCTACTCCAACAAAAGTAAAGATAGAAGAGAAAGTAGGAGCTTGCGGGAGCGCGAAGTCTAGTGACCACGCAGTTCCCTCATTGTTAGTCAGTTCTCTTGTTACAACAGGGTCATTAGGCACATAATCTCCACTAGATTCCTAATAAGGAGTTATTGGAGTTGTAGTTACTTCGGGTAATGGCTGTTGGATACTGGCTATATAGTGGAATGTACAAGTATTACCATTCTTCTCTATAATTTGATAGATAAAGCCGGTGGCTTTATTTATATAATAATCGCCTACGCTAAAGTTTCCAAAACTCTCATCAGTTAGAGTATAATCCTCTTCTGTTCTTTCTCCTAGCAGATCTCCATAAAAGAATTCTACTGCTTGTGGCAGAGTAAACGTAATTTTAGGACTATTAATATTAGTCTCGTCCCAAGAAATTGCGGGATCCGCGTTTGGAGCGCCTATAATCCAGTCTGGTTCCGCCATAACCTATGATTGCGGCAAACTAAAGCTTATTACAGGCTCATTTATATTACTTGAATCAATTTCAAAACTAGGATTTTCATTAGCATTTAATACTTCTGTATTCCCTTGCTAAATTTGCTAAGCTACAGGTAACTAGAACTCTAATATTGGTTGATTAATATTAGAAGTATTCATATTTACAGAAGGATTTTGATCTGCGTCGATAGGGGTAGTGGTTGCTTGTGTTATAACCTAGCTTTGTGGTAAGCTAAAGCTAATAATAGCGTCATCTGGATTAGTATTATCTATATCTACATCTGGATCTTCGTCCACGTTTAGGACTGTTATTGGCTTCTATATAGATATTCTCGGCGTATTACCAGTTAATGAAGAAATAAGCTAATAACTAAGCCCGCCTGCGCTCATTTCGCTATCTTCATTATAAATCTTCTACCATAACGTAGAGTTATACGCAACTCCATAATCATCTATGTCCTAATCTCGATAGGTGGCATAATTTTCATCACTGGGCAAGCCGTAAGAAATCATAACATAGCTCGCTACCGGGATAGGGGAAGTCCAACCTTTCGCTAAATCTTCTTCCATTGCGCCTCGGGTCTCGAAAACCGCAACTATACTAAAGTCTTGCCCCTTACGACCGCCATAGAAAGAATACATGGTTTGCCACCTCCTTAATCAAAAACAAAGTCTACTATCACATTATATAAATCCTAGAAGTTCTCATCTGCTTCAGGGTTGCTTGGGTTTGGAAGTACATAAACTCCATTAACACCCTAGTTATATAAGTTAAGAGCTTCCTCGTAAGCGGTTATATAAGTTGTCTGAATCGCGTTGTACGCATCCCAGTATTCCTAATAATTATCGTCTCCCTAAGAAGGCTAAGTAGGATATTGAGCTTCGAACTGTTCTAGAGCTTGCGCGCGGGCGCTATCAGCCGCAGTCATTCCTGCCGTGCCTTGCGCTAGAGCTTGCTAAGTAGCATATTCATCCTTAACATATTTCCGCGGTCTAACAAAATATAACGAGGTAATGGTTATGTTATCATCTAACTCATATATACCTGTTCGACCTATCATAATCGTTCTTGCCTCATTCATCACTACTCTTGTTCCAGAAGGAGCCTAGATGCCAACTTTAGTTACCTCAGTGGCGCCATAAGCGGTTATGATATTACTAAAAATATCTATGCCGCTAGATATATATTCGCCGCTGCTAGTATCTAAGACGTTATAATATACTTGTCCTATTGATGGCATATCTCATTTTCCTCCTTTATATTCTAGTTAGAACCTAGGTAGCAGTTATACTCATAGTCCCATTATAGGTTAATGGCAGAGTAAATTGCGTTATCTAGTAGTTCCCATTTATGTTGCTCTTCCTATCTTCTATATGTATAATGTTATTAGGCTCCATATAATACTTTGGTAAGCATGTTATACTTATTGTAGTATTATAATTAAGATTCTAATAAAGCATTTCACGTATTTTATCAAAACAGCTAGTACCAGTAGAACTTGCGATGAAAAGATCTTGATATTCGCTAGTTAGAATAAAGAACTTCTATCCCATCATCGTATAATGTTCTAGCTCTTCCTAGTTATATCCATCTATAAAGATTATATCAGGAGGTGACTAATTATATATAGAAGTATAATTGTCGCTGCTCTCTATCATGGTTCTACGCCCTATTTCTCCAATAGAATATCTGCCCATCTCTGAGCCAGTATCTATAAAGTCTAGCCAATAGTTAATATTCTCTGGATTATTAAAGACATCTGGATTCCAATGACCGTAGCTATCCCAATTTTCATTCATTGGGTCATAAAGCCTACGCCATTCTGCAATTAATTCAGAGTCATAATAGTTATCATAAACACTATTAGTAACTTGCGCATTCATGGCTCTGCGATACAATTCTTCTCGCCACTCATCGCATGGAATTCCAACTAATTCCACTTCATAGCCCGCGACCGCGTAATCACTACTAATCTAGTTAAAATCATAACGGATCAGAAGTCCTGTTTCACTATCTCTAACTGCCCACATATACTATCCAGCCATCTCAATATCTGGTTTAGTATCAATAGCAAGATGGTAGCGGATATCCACTTCTACATCGTTAGAAGTAATACGCTTGCCCCACACGTAGAAATCATTCTTTATATTATCAAAGTTGGGATTGCGCGTTATTGCGGTTGTAGTATCTAGATCAGTTAATGAATACATAAACTTGGCATTATTATAGCTCTTGGTATAATCTTCTTCACTTAACTCGTCTAGCGGGCTTCCGGTATTAAGATAGTTCTTTATCTCTTGAAATACAAATCTTCCATCTAGATCATAGAAGTATTCGTAATTACCAAGAACAGTAGTTATCTTATCCAGTAAATCAGTAACCGTATCTCCAGCATCTAAAATTAATTCTCCTGGATAGGTAAAGTCTACTAATCTATATCCAGCATCTTCGCCGTAACTAACCATATTAGACTCTGGAAAATCTGCGCTAGGAGTAAAATCGAAGCTAGTATAGTCGTTATTAAAATAAATGGGCTTGCCACCTATATACTTAACAAGAAGTCTAACTGTCTCTTCAAGGTCGGAAATTATAATATTTTCCATTGCCTCTCCGCCCCAGTGATTAACTGCTTCGTAGATTATTTGGAAAATAGTTGGGTTTACTATTGTAAGATTCCCGTCGTTATCATATATGTAACTCTCATGAAAGGTAACAGAAGCAGGAAAAGTTCCTCCTACTGTTCCATCGAGTAAGCACATTTTATCTTTACCGCTAATAGATATGGTCCATCCACTGGTGGAGCGAGATATATTTGCGCTAGATAGAACATACATACCGCACTTAAACCATATTATATCTCCATACTAGGCATAGCTCTTTAGAGGATTTTTATAGCCTACATAGACTCTAACTTTCTTATTTATAGAAATCTCATTATCTATATTCTCTAAGTCACTATTGGTCTCGTCTGCTAACATAGTAAGATTAATTGTGCGGCGGACGCTCGATGAACCATTAACGCTCAAATTTCCGCCCGTTATATTGCCCTATATTTCTCTGATAGGCTTTTCATCAAAAGAAAGAAGAACTATCTTGGCATAATGGGATTTAATTCTTAACTTATCAAGTGCAGTTAAGAAATCCATATCATTTATATATTCAAACATATCGCGCTCACCCCACAGTCATTTGGTTAGTTAAGCACTTATAATTAATAACGCAGAATTGCGACGTAGCAAGCGCAATATACCTTATTAGATTCTCCGATGGGTCGAACGTATAGCGGCCAGTAGGCCCAATCCGCACTATCGTTGCGTCAGAACCATCACCATTCTATCCAATATACAAAACCGTACCCTCATCTGCCTCGATATCAAAAGAGATAATATCGCCAAATAGGTAATAAATACGGCCATCCGTTAAATATTCTCCCTCTTGTTGAGTAAACTTAGTGTCATATATTAACTCCACCTATCTCTAGGCATCCTACTTAATAACATCATAGATATTTATCGTACTATACACATTATAGGTAGTGTTATCGACCACTACATTACCCTACGCATCATAAATAACAGTAGAATCTGGCTCAGGATTATAGATACGATAAGTTGGACTTGCCGCATAATTATAATCATATGTCTCAAGGACTTCAGCGGTACCAGTAAATATTCCAGCAACTTGATTCCAAATTCTAGAAGTCGAGATAGAAGTAATAACTCCCTCGGTAGAGCTCTCCTGTATGCGCAAACCGCAAACATAATTTACGACAACGGGAGCTGTAGAGCCCATAGCAAGAGAAGTAATAGGTTCTTCAAGATGGTATACCATATTCTATGAAACAAGTACATTAGTACCATTCACAACAATGGTAAGAGTTGATGGAGGAGAAACAAGAGCCTCAGCTAGGGCTTCATAAGTAGCTATTTGCTAGTCTATTTCTGTCGTATCTTCACCTGCGGCGGCCGCTATGTTGCGCTACGCATATAGCTCTAAGAGTTCAGCAGTAAAGGTTAATTGCGGATAGTGCTCTACTGAAATCTCTGTTATGCTATCTAGGACTAGGCTATAACCTTCGCCCAAATCTCTCTCCTAATCTTGCCTTATGAGACTATAGAGGTCCGTCCCCGCGTTTATCAAACCCCGGATCTAACCAAACGAGGTTTCAAGCTCCATCATAGAAGCTATACTGGAATATTCACCTATATTAATAATTCCATACTCGTTAAGATTTTCTAATGTATTCTCTAGTACTTCATAAGCTGTAGCACTAAAGCTATAAATCATTCTATTAACAGTATTATTAGGGGTTAGAGATACGTTAAGTAATCCAATTACAATATTACCCTCTGTAGGAGACTTATATAGTAGATAGTCAAAAGAATTTAAGAACTCTTCCGCTTTCTCTCTAAATGCTCTCTCAAGATAGATATTGTTATTAGAAAGCTAAGTATCTATATAAAGCTCTGTTTCGGTAAAAGTATCACGAGCTATCTCGCCGATATTTAACTTATCTGCGGGAACAGCTAGCTCATCGCGGTAGTATAGACCGTCATCTCGCAGCGTGAAGAAAGTCTCATACTCATCCATATGGACAGATATTAAGCCACTAAGGGGAAACTCCGCGTAGTATGCGTTACCGTTCTCCACTAAATGCGGAAGCCGGTCCCCTAGCGTATCGAGCTTACTTCGGAGAGTTGTGTGTTTAAAACTTGAAACGCCTTGATTTAAGGATAGTCGCAACTAAACACCATCTCTATATAGATAACTATATTGAAAATCTACGCTATAGCCTTGGTCACCCGCGCTATAGACCGGGGACGTCCGCAAGCCTGCCGCATTCTCCTACTAGAAAGCATATCTATACCTAACGCCACTCTCTATAGTGAAGTCTCTATAAAGTAGCGTTTCGTTTAGCTCTTGTTGGGCAAGTGGGAGATAGACTAAGTCTTCCCATATAGAATAGCCGCTATCTTCTGAGCTCCTAGTTATGACATAGTTACCAGTAAGCTCTTGTGTTCCAGTGGCGTAAATCGAAATGCAACCATTCTCTCTTTCAAATTCCTCATCACAGATAACTTCTATTGTTACCCCTTCTATCTAGCCCAAGTAAGACTAAGTAGCTAGGAAAGTATAAAAACTAGAAGCTTGCTCATAGCCATTAACAGTTCTTATAGTATACACTACAGTATAGTATTCATTATTGGCAAGTACCGTCTTAAAACGCCATTCATCAAGCGTATTAACTACTTCATTATGCTATTGCCAATCAGAAGATTCTATTAAAGTAGTTGCGTCTCTTCCACTATAGAGGTCAAATTTAAAAGTATCTTCTGACTCTGCACTTGCAGTAGAAATCTCATATCCTCCGCTAAAGAGAGGCGTAAGAGTCGATTCCACTTGTTCAAGCTCAACTACATCTTCTGTAATAGCTTCTGCATTCTTTATATAAACAGTTGGCCGATCTATCGCTTTAATAACCATAACAGTAGACCACTCAGAAAATGCTCCCTAATCTATTTGCTATTGTTTCCAAGTGGCAAAATTCTCAAGCGAGGTATACATCGCATTACTGCCGAACCGCATCTATATTTTATATAAATATCCAGCCTGCCATTTCTCTGCTAGAACTCCGCTATTTATATCAACATAGTATCTGCTTCCTTCTGCTGTCGGAGGTGGCTAATAGATAACACCATCTGGATACTAGTTGGTATCTACTATACTCTTGTTGTTAGATTGGCGAACTATACGAATCTAAACATGTCCGATATCGCTATACGAAGTTACAGACTAAAGAGTAAAGTAGATGCGATATGGATTCGTACTAACTAGAAAAGCTGTTTGTGTACTCTATAGGATAGGCGGATAAATACTTATTGGCATATTAGCGCCTCCTTTTTCTCATCTAAATTATTTAAAAAAAGTATTAAAAAGTATAAGGTCGTTTGACCAAATATAAATAAAAAGAACGAGGAAGCTTTATGCTTCCTCGATCATAGGTAGTAATACATTCATTAGTTCAAGGGATAGCTCCATATCTCCTAAGTCTTGAATAGAGAATTTGCGAAGCTCAATTTCATTCTCTATACTATCTAAGTCGGAGGTTTCTTTCCAATAGGGGCTATCTTGCGGAGGAAGTTGGAACTTACCCTCTTCTCCTTCGATTGGCTTACAATACTTCTCTATTGCTTGATTTTTCGCTACTAAGTAATCTTGAAGAATATCCCATATTTTTTTCTCATTCTGAGCTATTATAAAAGAAACTTTAGCGGGGAAAGAAGCATTTTTTTGCTCTATTAGCGTATTGTAGAGTCCCATTAAGTCAAGATTCGTAAATTTCATATATCTCCATTTTCTCCTTTTAATAAAGCTTTAAGCTCTGTAACTTCTTGTTCTAGAATATTTATTTTCTTGTATGCTTCTTGGAGCATATAGGTGTTGAGGGTAGTTATCGAGTTGTAGTCGAGAGAGTAGTAGAGTTCGCCATTCTTTTGAGGGAAATTCTATCGTATAATTGCTTTTTTATTACCTAATAATTCTAAAACATCTTGAGCAATAAATCCTAAAGTCTTGGTTGTTTGATCTTTTTCTTTATTAAAAACAAACTCAACGGGTTTTAAAGCAAAAAAGAGATTAGAATATTCAAATAGCTTTTCATACAAAATATCGTGTTTTAGGCGGCGGTCTGAGCCAGAGTCATTCAAAGTTCCAGTTACAGTCATATCTCCTTCTACATACACATAATCTCCTGGATGTATAGTAATTAATCCGCTGCCAAAAACGTCTATTCTACTAGAGCCAGGTCCATTTTCTATGCCAGCCGTAGTTCCGTCTATATATATTTTCCCTCTGTTTCCCCTACCCATGTATACACTGTTGGTATCATCAGGAGACTATATCCAACGATTAATCCATGAAAGAGCATCTACTCCATCTTGAGCGTCTGCTGCTGCTGCGGCGGCTGCCTCAGAAGCCGATTGGGCAAGAGATGCGGCCCAGGTTGCATCTGACGCAATACTATTCGCCTAACCAGCCAACGCTTGCGCATATGACACATTTTGCAAAAGAGTAGTTACAACGTTATTTAAAGAATAAGAAGACCTAGTTGCATTATTCGATCTGATCTAACTTCCGTCCCAGTAATAATTTAGATAAGAGAAAACATTGCTCCCGCTTGTAGGATAAAGCGTAACTCCACCATAGAAATATCCAGTTCTAGCCGTTAAACTTCCATTTGAGGAAACGCTAAAGTTACTACCTACTTGCATTGAACCATTATTTCTCAAATATACCGTGTTAGAACTGTTTCTAAAGCCATTAGAATCAATAATCCAACCACCAATAGTACCATTAGTACAGCTAAATGAATCCGCAGTTATGTCCCCTTTTATTATTGCATTTCTAGCATACAAAACTCCTGTTTTAGTTACTGCAAAAGAGTTTTGCGAAGCCGAATATCCGTCTGTGCGTCCGGCCCACATAGCATAATAGGCATTATCAGAAGAATTAGAGCTATACTACGAATTCAACGCAACATAACTAGTACCGACAGAAGTATTGCTATGTAAATCGTCTTTCCCAATAATCCAACCGCCAATATGTCCGTTATCACAATTCAAAGTGCTAGCTGTTATATTACCTGTTATATTGGCATTATTAGCATTAAGATATCCGCCATAAGTAACATAAAAGTTACCATTACCTATCCTAATAGCTTGAGTATCGGAGCTACCACTGACATTATTCAGCGTAATCGTCATGCCAGAAGCACTATTGCCTCCGCCCCCGCCAGAGATAGTGGCTTCACCCGTTGTTCCATCAATTATAATCTACCCATTACCAACACCAAAATACGCCTTACCAGTAGCCTAGAGTCCAAAAGTATTAGTTCCTGCGTTATAACCATAGAGGCCAATAATATCGTTTCTGCCCTCTTCCGGACTACTATTCTAGCCCATTACAATGCCGGTAAAACGATTCATACTATCTTTTGTTCCCGCGCCTATCTATGGAGCGAGAATATACTCGCCGTTCTCCTCATCAACAGTAAGTCTCTGCCCATCCCAGCCGTTAATAGTCTCATTACCATAGGTATCAAGATACACAACAATAGGATGGAGAACGTAAGAAGTTGCGTCTGCGGAAGCGGCGCATCGGATCATAGGTATCTAGGTATCTTCGAATATAAAGCTCGATGCAGGATTTAAATATATAAGTCCATCGTTATTCTCAAGCTCTAATATATTAGTATTTAATGAAGTTATATATTGCGAATAGCTTGTTCCGTCGTAGATAAATTCTATATTATTACTATAGAACTGCGGATTCGTACCTCCGCTAGTATACTTAATATAAGAGGGTATAGAACTTATATCTATAGTGTCGATCTCGTTACCAGTATAGTTTACCGCTACATCAAGCGGATAGTAGGCATATACTGTAGTTGTACGGTCATTTATAGAGTCATTTATTTCTACTTCTACCGTAACATATGGAGCAATAGGAGTAGTAATAATAGAATCTATGCCAGTAGCTATTTGCCTATCTTCCATTCCTTCTGCTTCTGAAGTTAGTAGAACATTATATGGAGTCCAGGTATATTCAAGCGTAAAGTTAGAGTTATTATTAATTAATTCTCCATCTTTATATACATAACATCTAAGTGGTAAATTCCCACTCCATGCTTGGTCATAATAAACAAGAGGATTGAAGCCTGCTAACTTAACTCCATTAACGTCGCAAGGTCTTACTGCAACGACATATGTAGTACCATTAGTGCCCTAGTCACCATCTTTCAAGAATAATACCTCTTTTAAAAAAGAATACTCGTTCCCATCAATAGTGACAATGCGGACAGTAAAGGTATTATTAGTATAATTTACCTTATACTTCTACTTAATATGATAATGTAAAATATTGTTATTGTCAATCGAAATTTCTTCCATCATGGACTCAGACGGATTATAAGGTTGACTAGTTAATTCTTGGCCATCCGGCCCAATCCATTCAACAGTATACGAAGTAGCAACTCCATTTCTCCAAGCAAGAGTAACCTAAAGGGTTCGCTCGCGCTCAGCATCTTCAATAGCTATATCTCCATTTGCGTCATAGCGGAACGTATCATCGCCCACATAAGAAATAGTAATATCATCTGCGGAATCTGACGCAGTAATGGTATGCGGGAGCGTAGCTATGTAGCGCGTTTGAGCTTCATCATATACTCCACAATAGAAGGTTACAGAAGAATAGTTTAGAAAATCGTTCGCAATTATCTCATTCTGTTTTTCCGCGATAAGCTAATAATTTCCATCTGGATATAAAGCATACCAGTCGCCAATTAAATCGCTATCATTTATATAAATAACTAAATCTTCGCCTCTAGTATCTTGGACTAAAGTCAAGTCATATCCTACAGTTAAATTCTAGACTTCCTCTGTAGCAGTTAAAATAGTAGAATTATTATATACTGTAACAAGCTTATACTCGCTAAGATACGGGACATCAGACAGCTAAAGAGTTAATATATTAAAGTCGTTTGTTGTAACCGGTTTCCATCCTACTCCCGCATCTTTATCATACTCCTCATCCCCTACCATAACGCTTACATCTCGTTCAAACCATCTACAAGTGCAGTTACTCTCACTCATAATGTTTTGTTCTTCGTGTACGAGTCTGCCAACGAGATTAATAGTCGTGGTAGTGGTAGTTAGAAAACGACCCTGTGGAGCCATAATATCTAAACGATAAGGAGCGCCTAGTGCGTCTACCGCTTTTACAAATCCTAATTCTATATTTGATACAAAAATATTAGCATTTGTTGTATTCTCTCTATCTGTAACTAAGCCATTTTCAACATATCTATCATAGACAAAGTTTTCTTCAAATAAAGTAATTGATTGGAGACCTGTCAGATAACCCGTTGGCACCTATACAATAATTGTTTGCGGCGAGTAGACTGTATAGGAATAGGGATTTCCTAAGAAGGAACTTACATCAAGTCTAAAGACAACTGGGTCTCCTTTAGTGAAGAATCTTATCTCTAGACCATAATTTCCCTAAGTATGCTCCATATGGAATCGCGTTAAGAATGAAGCTCGAATTCTAATTAGCTCATTGGTTAGCGCATATTGCGCGAATAGGTTATGTGGGGTGTCATCGCTTGCCTCAAAAATAATAAACTTGCTGTTAGGGTCCTCAGAGGGCGCTCCCGCAATTACTCCATATTCACTCTCATCGCTATATCCATACATATTGTCAAAGGTAGGACTAGATTCTACAACCTAACTATTCAGCTCATTAATTTCAGAATAGCTAAGGGAAGAGCTTCTAATCACTCCTGTTATCATCTTCTTATTATCAAAATCCCCTTCTGGTACAGTTACATAAACATTGTCTCCGACGGAAAAGGACTTAGTAGTATCTTGCGCGAATGCTGAGAACACGTTGCCAGCATACTTGACCTGATACTCTCCAGTATCTAAATCTACAATGCTATAAATCTCAGCTTGAATCGTTTTATCAAATCTAAGCTACCCCATTCTTTTATCTACCAAGAGGTCAATAGCTTGAAGTAAAGATTCGCTTGCGCTATTCACTATAATTCCTCCTTTTTCTCTCTAAGGAGGGGATTTACCCCTCCTTAGCTTTTTCTCCTACTAGCCCATTGGGCCGCATCATTAACTAAGCTCGCGAACGCATCCTAAATCTCATCAGAAGAAGTAACATTCGGGAACTCAACTCGTTCTATTGTAACACTTTGTTCTATAGTGTCCTGTGTCGACGCAATAGAAGTGTTTCCACTAATCTTATCAGCTAATGCACCTATTAACATTACAACATTATTGTTTAGTGTACTCTCTATAGAGCGCATTAATTCAGGAGTAAACGAGCGTACGAGCTCGACCGCCGCGAGTATATTTTTAGTATCCTCTTGATTAAGTACTAATTCCTTCTCATGGAGTATTGCTAGACGCCCATTATCAAACTCTCCTGTATAGCCGCCAGACGCATATCCAGAGATGCCTAACATATGGAGCCTATTATCCCAAAGAGTCTTATTGCCCCATACGCCATATCCACCATCTTGAGTCAACCCAGCGAAGTATTCTTCGGCCTCTTGCCCCTCAATTATAACGTAGTCATGGCCAAGATTTTCTCCTTTTATCTTGGCTTCACGTTGGGCATTTAGCTATCTATATTCAGAACTACCATAAGTTAGCCAGCCCTATCTAATACCATCGCTAATTAGCTAGTTATAGTCTGTATTTGGGTCATACCCAAGGCCACTCTCATCTTCCGCAGAACTACTAGGCGCCCTATTAGCTTCACTGGAAATCGTATTTGCTATTGCGTTAGCTAAGTCTCTCTGCGCATTAATATTCTAGTAAACCAGATCTAACATTTGCGCATATTGATTGCATAGTTGCATAATAGCATCTATCTGTTGCCACATCATATCTGTAGCATTCTGTCCAGCCATAGCTAGATTACCAGTAGAATCGGATACCTAATTAAGATATCCATCTAGATCACCAAGACTAGTACCAGTATCATTAGCAACATTAGCTACAGTATCGCGGTAGTTATTAAAGTTACCTTCTGCCTAGTTAAGCAGGTCCTCTAAGTAAGCTTCAAAATTTACAGTGTTACTAGTCATATTAGATAGCGCATCAGCGTAAGTATTGTCAAATAGATTAACAACTTCTGAATTCTGCCCAAAGATGTCAATCATGGTCTATTGGTCTTTTAGCAAGAGGTCATTGATATTCATACCAGCCTGCTCAACAATAGCCTATAGTTCCTCAGAAGTCATCTGTGTAATGTCGCTTAAATCTGCGCCGGTTGATGCCGCAGAGTGGATTAATGATTGATTACCAGCTTCGTTCATATCGCTTATGGCAACTTGTTTCTCGTTTTCTAGATCTTGGATCTTCTGAGAATAATAGTTATAAATCTCTTCTGCGCGAGCGGCTCTTTCCTCATCGGATAGAGTCATATCACTATAGACCTATTCAATCTAATCTTTACATTCTTGCCATGTGGTGATTATCTCGCTAGTAACATCTGTAACCTAATCCTTAGCTATATTATACCATTCATTTTCTGCATCTAGCAAGTCTTGTTGCGCATTAGCAACCTATTCGGCGTCCGCGGTATACTGGTAGTTCCAGTTACCTTGGCTATCGCGGACAAGCCTTAATTGATTACGATTATTCTGCGCCTCTTCTAGTGCCATTTGCGCCTAGAGAACTTGGTACTTAGCTTCAAGAATATCTAAATCGTATTCGCTTAGTGTATTGTTCTCTCTACGAATATCTATCTCTTCTTGAAGAGCTTCTAGTCTATCTCGCATAGCAGAATCAGTAGTATCGTCAATATCGGCCTAAAGTCTATTATACCAAGACGCAACCTCGTAAGCTTCATTAACCTTATCTAAATAACGCTCTTCTGTATCTATGAAGTGGTCATATTGTGTTTGTAGGAAGTCTAACCCGTATCCATCAGAAAGCAAATTATCAAAATCATTAAGAGCTTTTTCTAGCGCCCGAGTATACATTTCCTACGCGGCTTCCATAGCTGCGGCGGCGCTTTCTAGCATGGCTTCCTGCGCACTGTTGTACTCTTCTAGGAGCGCGTCACGCTGATTCCGCAAATAATCATACTGCGCATCCGTCTCCGATACTCCAACAAGAGCTGCTTCAGCTTGAGCTAATCTGTCTCTTGCTTCCTCGAACCATTGACGCTGGAGTTGGGCTTGCGCGACTTGAGCATCGAGGCGCTCTTGGGTTGCTGACTAGAGTCTATTAAACCCTTCTTCTGTTTCTATAGTTACGCCCTACAGTGCATAAAGTTCTTCTATTGCCGAAGCGATAGTATCGTTATGCTCCAGCTAATTAATAAACTAATCAAAACGCTCTCTCGCATCATCTATTGCATTAGGAACAACCTGCTCAAGCTCTTCTATCCATGCAAGAAGATCTTCCGCGGTTCCTATAACCTAATCTTGAAGATCTTGCAGATTGCTAATTATCTAATCTACATCAGTATATTCGTCTGCATTAGCTAGCTCTCCAAGGTACTCATTATAAGTCTATTGATACTCACTAAGAAGCCCCATATTGGCTTGAGTGTCTTCCCAACCAAGTCTTGTAGACTCTATTCCATGAGTAAGAAGATCTCCAAATGATTCTGCGATTTCTCGCGTCAAATCACGAACTGCATCGCGCGCTTCATGAACATCTATTACGACTTCAAGCCTATGCTCTATCTGCGCAAGGCGGGCGTCCGCAATCGCTCTCTAAGTTTCCTCTATGCTATCGCGGACTTCTTGAATCGTATCAAGCGTATCCTCATACTACGCGAGCGCGGCTTGGCGTTTATCAAAGAGATCCTGCGCAGTTTGGAGTTGCTGCTGCCAACTATCATATTCAGCTTGTCTTGCCTCTTGTTCAGACTTAGAAAGAGCGTTAAATTGTTGAATAAAGGCATTATAATTCGCTAAAAACGCATTATAATCATCAACCATCATCTGCTCAATAGCACGGTATCCTAAAATTTCTCCATTTTCATCAAAGGAGACCATACCACTAAAGAGACTATTAAGATCTGCCTTATCAGAAGTTAAATACCCTTCTGCTTCTGCTAGTTTATCATTATAGTTATCTAGCTATCCATTAAGCTCTTGTATCTATTGATCGTATCCAGCCAGACGGCGAGTTCCATAGGCCCGGTCTGTTGCATTATCTATATCGTCTAAGAGGTCTGCCTGACGTTCTATCTGACGATTTATCTCATGATAGCGATCCTCTATATCTTCTAAGGCTTTTGGCTCTTCGAGGTCGTATTGTTGGGCGTCTCCGCCTCCGCCACCTCCGCCGCCAGTACCTCGAGTATCATAAAATTCATCTGGAATATCTTCAGGATTAAGTAGCGGACTATTGGGATAGGTAGGGAAGTTACCCTGAGTCGGATTTTCATTATCGCTCTAGGTATATTGGTCCCAAGGAGTATTACCTAACATTCCTCCCACTATATCTGCATATTGTTGGCCATTATTGGCTATATCTTCTCCGGCAGAAACAAGTGCATCTAATCCACTCTACATGCCCTCTCCAGCGGTTCCGATAATTTTATATTCAAAACTAGGTAATTTAATACCACTTTTACCACCAGATAAAGCCCATTTAGCCAAATTAAATTCGCCCTATTCTGTCGTTTGGCCTTCCATGGTGATAGTGTAATCTAAATTAGATATTATTTGACCAATAGCAGACATAATAGTACCAATAGTAGTTAATAGATTTCCCATAGTGGTTTCAGTCTATCCCTACATATCGGTGATGAAGGCCCCAAAATTATTCAAGTTGTCCGCCGCGGATTGAGTTATTTCTCCAGCAGTATGATTTCCCGTAGCTTCTACTTGGAATCCATAAGACTATAAAGTTGCAATAGCTTGCTAATAAGCTGCATCGTCAGTCGCATATAAACTATTTAATCTAGCTGACACCCGATTTCCGAAGGCATCAAGCATATCATTTACTTCTTGTTCATTTTCAATACTAGCTTCTGCATATAAATCTAGCTATAGAGTTCCATCTATAGTAGCAGCAGAAAATAAATCTGCGTAGTCATCAACAAAATTAACAAAGAACTATTGAGAAGAAGCTTCCTGTAGTTCTTGATAAGCTGTAGTTAATCTGTCAACAGCAGCTACCTAATCATCCGTCAAGCTCTCTCTGTCTTTAAACATCTCGCTAGTAATTTTGCCAGCTTCATAATCTTCTTGCTAAGCTTCAGTTAAATCTTCCAGGCTTTTAATAAAGCCAACAGTACCATCACTAGCTATCTCTAATCCATTATAATAATCCTAGTAGACATCTATTAAAGCCCTAGAACCTTCAATAATACCATCAAAATATGATTGATAATCTATCTATCCAGCTTCAAAAGCTTTTCGTGTATCTTCTATGCCTGTAGAAATCTATGTAGTCAGTACAGTAAAAACTTCTCCCATGAAATCATTGTACTAACCCATAGCTCCTTCGCCACTAATTCCAGCGCCCTAAGCTGCTGAAAGATATTGGCCAAATGAATCTACTTCATCACGTAACTAAGAGAAATATTCGGCTCCACTTATTGAATTACTCTAATAGGCTTCGGTTAAAGATTCTATATTGTCTATTGCTGTGCTAAAAGTTTCGGCAGAACCACTAACAGCGCCACCCGATTCTTCTATCATAGTCTAGAACTATTCTTGAATCTATTGCCAAGTATTAAGATATCCAGTTAAATAACTTGGATCTGGAATAAGTTCTGCCATATTCTCTTGTAGCTACTAATTGAGAGCTTGTTCTTCTGCTCTAGCCATGTTCTAATAGGCACTTAAAGCATCTTCCGTTAATCCATATTGGCCATTGCCAAGAGCCTAAATAAAAGCAGAATACTCTGGATTGTCTGCAATTAAATCTTGAACATCATTTATATTTAAGAAGCCTTGTTCTCTATAAGTTTCTAAAGCCGAACGCAGCGGATCTTGAGCGTTATTAATCTAATTTAATAAATCCTAAGCAGTTTTAATATTTCCTTCATCAAATAATTCTATTGGGGCCTATTCATGAGCATAGGCTAGCACTTCATAAATGCTGTCTATATCTTCTGGTAAATTATCCCAATTAAGAGTTAAAAGAGCTTGCCAATCTTCTGCGGTTAGATTATTTACAAAATCTTCTGAATAACCTTCTAACTCGGACATTCCTTCAATCGCAGCGTCAACCCCGGCGTTAAGAGTATCACCAAATTCTTCTGCCGACACTCCAGAGGCCATTAAGAAACGCTATGCTTCTTCAGTTAAAGCGGGGAAGATAGCTTCTCCACTTCCACTGGCTAAAGCCTAATAAAATTGTTCGCTTAGATTTGATAATTCACTAGAGTCTAATAAAGGAGCAACAAAGGAAGAAAAATAATCTCCTTCGTCGGGAACCATCAGATCTCGCCATTCTCTAATGCTATTTACATATTCCTCAAACTCTCCATTGGTCCAATTTTCAGGATTAGTTAAATAGTCTTGTGCGAGAATTGCAAAGCTTTCCTCTGCCTAGGCATATAGCTCCTAATTATTAATTATCTCTTCTTGTACCGCATCTCTCCAATTTTGAGCTATCTGCCTTATATCCTCTATCTAAACTTCTGATAAACCTGGTAAAGCAAGGGCTGCTTCTTCGTAGGTGTCGGGATTATATACTCCATTAGGAACATATGTATTTCCTGACATTTCTGTTTCCCAAGGAGTGTTAAAACTAGGAAGCCCATAGGCGGTGCTCCAATTATTTCTAATGGTATCAATTTCTTCTTGCTACGCTATTTCCGCTAACCGCTCCTATATTTCTACCTACTAAGATAATAAAGTATTTTGTCGTTCTAGCTATGCTAATTCATTTCTATCGGTTAAGCTAATTCTATCTTGGCTGTTAATTTCTTCAATTCTATCTTTTGTAGTCTGTAATTCAGAATTCAAGGAGCTAAGTTCGTTTTGCGCTTCATCATAGGCTGCCCCTGCATCCTAGATAGATTGCGCTGCTTCCTCCTAGGTAACAACTAATTCTTGAATTATTGGTACTAAAACTCCACCAATAACGGAAATAATTAGTCCAGCAACAGGTAAAAGAGTATGAATAGCAGTAGAAAGAGTCATAACTCCTCCCGCAGCAGTTGTAGCAGCACTACCAAATCCTAAAGTAGATATTGCTGTTGCGAGATTGGCTCTATTCTGAGCATTAAATACACTAGTTAACTGCGGCATCAGCATTGTCAAGCTCGTTAATAGGCCGGTTATATCAGAAAGACTGCCTTCTCCACTAGCCCATCCAGAAAATATATTTCCAATATTCTATAAGCTTTGAAGAGACATTGCGGTTTGAGCCATTACATTGGCGCTCTGCATAACGACATCTGCCCAGTCTCTTTGCCTATATGCAGCGTTCTAAATAGCTTGGCTCTAACGATTTAAGGATTCAGTGCCTCTATCTATACTGCCTCTTAACTATTCATTAGCAATAGTACTATCTCTATACCCCTGAGTTAAACGGGCTAAGAAATTATCTACATTAGATTCAGTGAACTGGCCGGATTCTATTAATAGAGCTCTAAGAGCTTCTCTGTATCTCGTGACAGTATTATTGGCATTATTCATCTCTGTCGCAAAAGAACCTGTTTCGCTCATATAGTCTCTAACCGCACTAGTACTATTAAGCTGTGCCTCTGTTTGCAGATTCAATGAGCGAACAAACGCGGCAACAGAATCAGTTACGGTATTATTACTATTAACTACTCTAGTATTAGCGGCGGCATATCTAGTCTAAATATCCACCGCGGTCTTATAATTCTCAATTAACTAATCAAATGCTTTGCTGGTATCACTTATATCAGAAGCCCCAATTAAAGTCTAATAAGCTCTAGCTCTATTTAGATTAGTAGTGCCATCCTCATTAACAATAGATGTAGGAAGGCTTGATCTAAGCTGCTACTCATTAGCTCTTACAATATTATTGGCTTCAGTCGCGGCCTAGGCATACAAATCAACTTGTCTCTACAGATTATCGATATTACGCATATCGTTCTGTAGCTATTGTTGTTGTATTTCAGTAAGGCCCTGAGCTTCTCTGCGGGCCCTAGCCCTTAGTTCAACAACCTATCTCTAGAATTCTAGATTTTGATATTCTGGACTACTAGCATCCTACCCAGCCATCTAATAGGCCATATTGTTAGCCATAGTAGCGGCTTCGGTTCTAAGCCTTTCGGCCTCGCTGCCTTGATTGCGGTTACGGAAATAGTTAATATTATAAACCATGTCCCTTAGAGACTGCGCAATCTTGTCTCCAAAAGCTCTATTCATACCCGTCGCAACAAGAGCAAGAATACCCGGAAGTCCACCTAGAGCATCTGCTATATCTGCAATGGTATTTAAAACTGGCGTTAGCGCGTTATCTAGGTCTATAAATAACTGGTCATTAATAACACTATCATATATATTCTCTGCTGCGGCAGTCACTCTATCGCGCGCAGCTTCCCAAGATTCCGCATAAATATCAGCTTGTACTTGGAGAGAACCTTCCGCTCCATAAGAAGCCGCAAGATTTTGCTGAAAGAAATCCCAGTTATCCATTAGAGCGACAAGACGAGTATACTGACGTACACCAGCGACTGTTTGCGCGAGTGCGACCTACTGCGCGCTACTGAGAGTTTCCCAGACGCTACCAAGATCGGTCAAGATATCATCCATATCGCGTAAATCGCCATTTACGTCAAGAACTTGTATTCCTACTTGCTCAAGAGCTCGGGAATATTTATTAAGATCAACGCCATCTTCCAAGGTCTCACCTAATTGTAGACCCTAGAATCTAGCGAATAATGTTCTAAGAGCAGTGCCGACGGTATTAGCACTTTCTCTTGTTGTAGCAGTAATGGTTGCAAGCGCGGAGGCTGCATACTCGTAGCTTAGACCAACCGCATCAGCGACAGAAGCGAACTGTTGTAGTCCCTCAGAGATCTCTTCTGAGCTAGAAGCGGTATCGGCGCCTAGACGCACGAGAACGTCTGCATAGTATTCTAGAGACTGACTACCATTATAGAAGTTATTCCATATAGCAGTTAGTTCTTCTGACGCCTCTTGAGTAGAAATTCCTGCCGCTTGAGCAAGGCGAATAGTTGTCTCTGTTCTACTCTAGACTTCTTCTTCTGATAAGCCCTATTGATAATAAATAAGAGCTGCATCAGTATAGTCTGTAGTAGTTGTGCTGAGACGTTGCGCAGATTCATTGGCATATTGAGCAAATTCGCGCATCTATTCAGTGGAATATTCTGTAACTATACGAATGTTAGTAAGAGATTCATTTAAATCCTGCGCATATCTATACGCCTCAGATATAGCTCCAGTAAAACCCTGCAATGCACTTGCTGTGATTTGCCATCTAACCGTATTGCGCATAGTAGTCCATAAATCGGACATTAATTTATTGGTTCTAACTAGCGGTTCATCAGCCTGCTAAATAGCTCTTGCCAGATTCATAAATGTTTCTTGTCCGCTTGGGCCAAGAGAACTTAATAGAGCCTAATAATCAGCTAATGTGCGACCGCTGGCTCGTAAATTACTATTAAAAGCTTCGAGATTAAGATTGCCAGTGTCAGGATTAATCGCAGCGCGCAGATTCTGCTACAAATCTAAAGCTGCTCTGGCTGCCGCTTGCACATTGGAGGCTATATAGTCAGTATTACTGCTAGTGGTACCAATCCGTTGCAAATCCTGCATTAAAGATTCAATATTAGCTTTAGCCTGTGTAGTATCAGCATTTATACCAATATTGTAATTTATGTTTCTGCTAGGCACTTTAATCTTCCTCCTTTATCTCCAAATAACAAAATAAGGCTCCCGAGAATTAATATCTCAGAAGCCTCTTTAATCCTCTATTTAATTTAGAAAATTGGTTAAATAAAATTAATCTTTTTTACCCTCATTCTTAATCATATCCAGTAGCTCAAGCCCTTCTTTACTTTGAACTTTCTATATAATATCGCTAAGCTGCTTATCCAGACTGCCGGAACTATCTGCCATACTCTGAACGATACCTGCCGCGGACGAGTTATATCTTGCTACATCAGCTACGGTTTCTTCTGCTAAATCGCGCATAAAATTGATCTCATCATAAGGCACATAATCAATAATAGTTTGTATTACCTTATTTACCTCTAGCGCATCATAAACATCACTAATCTTCGCCATATCTTCATCGGAGAAATCTATTCTGCCATACCAATGGCACATAGCAATAGAGAAATAGATCTCCATTCGTATAGGACTTGCGCAGCCGGTCTTAGGATCAATTACGTTATTTACAATGAATTGAAGCATCTCGGTTTTATTCTTCATTGGAAGATAAGTTAAGACATTAAGTTTCTTGCCTCCCGCGACTTCTACTTCAACTTCTTTAATTTCTATATTTAATCCTAGGTCACTGTAGTTCATAACCTATTCACTCCTTTATCTCTATTTATTATATTATAGCATAGTTATTTAACTAAATCAAGTAATATACTAAGTTAATATATTAGTATTAAGCGTTGCAGCAATAGTGAGAGTATTAATAACCCTATTGATCGCATTACTGCGGGCTTGGGCTAGATATGCGTTAGGTCTTCCCTACTAGCCTCTCCATTGATTCTAAACTCCCTCAATACCACTTATTGAAAATGCTCTTGACCTACCGGTACTTAATAGCTCTTCACAAATTCTTCTTATTATCGTCAAGACAGGATAAACCTTATCATTAAACATGATAAATTGCGCATTTAAAGTAGAGTTATTGCTAAAAGTATCCATAAAAAAGCTCGCGGCAGTAGAAGCCTGAAGAGCGTTCCATTCTGCGTCAAAACTTAGTCTGTGAGTTAAGATATTCGCACCTCGCACGTCAAGATATGGGCTAAGCGGCGCTCCGCTCGTCCTCTCTAAGAAATTAACTTTTGAGTCTGTGCTTGCGCCTCTTATCCATTTAACATTAGAATTTACAGAAAGACCAATATTAAAATTCTAATCTCCTTCTGTAACTGTTACATCAAAAGTGCTAGAGTTAAAGAGACGCTAATTGCGGCCGGCGCTAGTAGGCTTGCTGATTGGAGCGAACTAGAGAGTCATATTGACATCTCTTGCGGCATGATTTGCCATAGTTTGCTCTATGTCCGCGATTCCAGCTTGAATACCTTTGGCAAGTAAGCTTTGAGATAATGGTTGGCGCAAAGCTTGAGAAAAGATATTGGTAATGGTAGTGGCAAAACTACTGGGGGAAAGTCTCCCGCCGCGCCTAAGCTTATTGGCGGCGTTATCCAAGTATGTAATAACTCTTTCTGCTACTTGCGCATCTTGGGGACTTAGTTCTACTACCGTAACTCTATTATACCACTCTCTAGGTATCGCAAAATCTGGATTATTAGTTAGATTTTGCCCGATATTAGTTAGCTAATCTAAAGTTGTAGCGTCTATTTGCGCAGCAAGCCCCATGCCCTAGATAATTAAATCAAAGAACTCGTTAACCGCTTGGGGGCTCATAGATCCGCTGTTCATAGCTCTAGAAAATGAGCGCGCCTAGTTTTGAATCTCATCATAGCTTAGATTGGCTACCTAGCGAGTCGCAGTCTCAATACCTTGATTAATAGATTGAGCTATTTGGTTTAAAATATCATCTAATATAGTGCCACTAGTCAAGCTGCTAAGCACGTTGAGGCTGGCCGCCGCATTTCCACTTTTTGCTCTTGTTGAGCTTATTATAGAGTTATAATAGTCAGCTAATCCATTACTAGTAATCTAGCGCATAATATTATTAAATCTAGTTGTAGCTTCATCCATAACCTCATCCGGATAGCCTATCGCATCTACATGCTCTGGGTGGTAGAGAATATAATCAACATAGTCGTCTATATAAATATCCATATATTCACCAACTTAAAAAGAAAAAGGGAGGATTAAATCCTCCCTTTTATTATTATTCAAATGTCACTGTGTGATTAATAGTGATTGTGAACTTAGGCTCAGCGGCGTCCTTCTCCGTAACAGTGATCTCAACCGGGGTATAAGTCTCGGCCAGAACGATCTGGTAAGGCTCTTGATAGAAAATAGAACCCGCATACTCCTTAGTCTTGGTATCGTCAGGAAATTGATCAGGATAAAGGACTGCGAAACCAGGATTGTGCTGAGTTATAGTATAGTTTTTACCTTCTTCTACGGGAAGAGTCAGGTCTATTTCAACAGCATCGACCGGGAGATCGCCAAAGGTCTCGACCTTATAATTGTCCCCATCTGCTGTAGCAGTGCCAGTTACAGTCAGCTCAATAGCCTTATCAGTGCCTCCAGTGGTTATATTAAGCCCCGTATTACCATAACTGGCAGTCTTAAAACCCTGTGTGCAAGGTTCACGAGTCTCATCTTCGCTATCGCCCTCTTCATCATCAATGATCTGGATAGCAGCGAAGACTTTCTCGGTCGGGTCAAACTTAGTATAGTCAGGGAAGGCGTCAACGGTGAATGTAAAGACACTTGGATCACCATTTGCAGCCATTGTAAACGTGAAGTTACTCTGTACTTTACCATTCGGAATGATAAATTCAGCAGGCATATCGACGCCATCGGACTGACGACGGAACAGAGTAGAAGCTTCAATATAGAAGTTGCCGCTGAAGCTCTCGGCGGTAATGGTAAGCTGCTTAGCACCAGCAGTACGTAGGACATAGTAGTCAACAAGAACAACATCGCCCTCCGGGAGATTGCCTTCGTGAGAATAGCAAGTTATAGTAGTTTGTCCTTGTTCAGGAACGTTATGCTCTATCTTCGCAGGGATGCAGGGCTCAGCATCAACTTCTCCATTATTATTAAGAACCATAACAAAAATGTCAGCAGCGGGATTAGTATACTTCTCTCCAGCCGGAGTGGTAATAGTCTTATTCCAGCAGGCTAAGGCAGGAAGAACGATAGTATTGGCCTTAGGACCTACCTGGACCTGAGAAGTCTGATGGACATACATGGCTTCGTCTTCAGAAGCTTCAACAAGACCAGCACCAGAAAGAATAGAGAAGCTCTCAGGGCTGAGTAGCGCGTCTTCCATGGTGAAGGTTATAGTTTTTTCTCCGTCCCAGGAAATTAATCTAGCATAGCCGCGTCCGCCTTGAGCATACACGGTTGTGCTAGCGCCTTCGAGGGTGGAGGTTCTCAGTGTATCAAAATAAAGAACAGGCTCATTTCTATAGAACGTGCGGCTTCCTAAAGTCATCTTGGACTTAGCGCGGAAGACGACATCACATATTTCTCTTCATACATAATGTATGGACTATCTCTTACTATTAGTCTAGCTAATAGTACACCCATTTCAAACTGCGTGTTAATAGCAGTCTTACCTAGCTGATTAAAGCTATTAGTCTCTACACCGCCCTCATAAAGAGGATGGCACGGGATTCTTTCGTTCCCCGTTAGCCCTTATGGACCCCTGTAACGAGCAGGATAGGGTGTATTAGCGCGAGAGGTTCACGCCAAATCTCATGTAAGTTTTCCTCCTTAATTAGTAAAACTTTTCTCTCTTGCGTAGCAAGAATAATTCTGGATCATTCTGATATATATACTCGCCTATCTTGAGAGTATCTTTTTTACCAAACTTCAAAGAATCACAAGAATCATCATAAGAGCCGCCAACAACTCCAGCTTTTTCTCTCAATATCTTGTGTATCTGCTCTAAAAAGCTCCGGTTCCCGCAAGTAAATGCACTATTTAACCTATTGTTCTTTAGTCGCATTATACTTCCATCTCCATCAAAATAACCCCTGATGAAGTCGGGTAAGAACTCTTCTGGCACATCGGGGAATTCTAACGTTAGACTTTTTCTCTCTGTGCCACCTAAAGCGATTATATCATTATATATAACTACACAGCTAAAGTTTAACCGAGCCGCCTATCTATCTACATAGTCGTATAAAGGCCCTTCGTAGTTTAGCTTTTCAGCTATTCGTTTAAGAACATATTTGTCTTTAGCGTGTAATGTTATATCAAACATTTTACCACTATAGATACAACCATCTGCAAACCATAAGCCAAGAATATAGGCCATATCTCTAGACCATGTTTTAAAGTAGTCTTGATTAATACGGTATTTTCTAGCATTTTGCGATTGTATCATGCTCTTGGTGGTTTTATCTAGCTTCTTTGGCTTTCTCTTATTATGATAGATAAAATTTGATATAGTTTTCTTATCATATTGTCCGCCAAAGTAGTCAACCCATTCTGGCAAGGTTTTACTCTCGCTCTGAGTCAAGAGAATCTCCTTGTGTTCCGGCAATATAGGCATTTTATTGCTCTTCCTCCTTAATTATCGCTGTACAAATCTTTCATCCAGTTATCAACCGGTTTATCAGGCTTGCCTCCAGCGAGCCTTACTCGTAGGTCAATATCCCAAGTAACAAATGCCTCATATCTTTCCATGAGGTCAAACAGTTGAAACATGTTTAGATTTAAACAATCTTCTAAGCTCATGCTCTAAAGACCAACTACAAGAATGGAAATATACCTTAAAAAGATACTACTTCCACCCTGTTTAGCTTTTATCTCAGCTACTCGCTATCTACCTTTCATAATCTTCTCAGCAATAGCTTTAGCCTTTTTACCTTTTGGATTATACACAATATTCTTACCCTAAAATAAATTATTAACACAAAGCATTTGCCTTAAAGCATCTTGCAATATCTCGAAATTGTTTTCATCTACTAAGATTGGCTATGTTGTAGTATCTCCCGGTATGGTAAAAATTATTGAGTTGCTGGTCATAACAGCACGATACCTAGGAAATATCATATTGAGCAAAGTAATAATAGAAGTCTTTTTACTCCTATCTTCTGACTGCTCTAATACTTTCATTAATACCTAAAAATTAGTTAAAACCGATAAAAGTGATTCGTCCTATATTAATTGTTCTTTATTTAAACAAATATATTGAACTGCTTTAAAAAACTCTTCTTCTCCCATAAAAGCGATTTCTTTTATGGTTGGAGAATGCGCTACAAGAGATAGCTCGGGGATAGGGACCTCGATTCCCGCAAGTAAAGATAACCTATAGTCATTCAAGCGGGTCCACCTTGTCCTCGTTACCTCTGATTGCTAGATACATCAAGGTAACTCCTGCGAATTCTTCATCATAAATATATGGAGTGCAAGAGACAAACTCAAGCTCTCCTATACCTGTTAAATGAGTTTTGTCTAGCATAGAATCTATCTCTCCAGCTATCCTATACGGTCTTAAATCAAAGTTACCTAAATCCCAATTATCATAGTGGCATATAATATCAATAGAGAAGGTATTGTCTCTAAATTCTGGATTCGTAGCATTTCTAGTCATTGTTCCATAAATAAGTCTTAAATAAGTCTTTTCATGCTTGTCTATACGAATCTTAGGAACCGCACTAATCTACTCTGTATCAAACATCTCTTTAACTTTATCGCTTGATACAGGCGGCTACGACTCCCAATCCCGCACGCCATAAGCTAATAGTTTCAAAACTCTCTAATTAGATAGAATCCTCTACATAATCAAGGCCGCATCCTTCGGCATACCTAAAAGCGCAGACTTCGGAAACTCGTAAGTATTCTTCTTCATTCTTCCCCACCTACCTTAAAACAGCGATTCAACAACAATAACTTTTTCATACGTCTCTGAACCGCCATTCCAAACAAGAGTGAACTGACCGCTAGTCATTTTCTTCCAAGTAACTTGGACGCTCTTGCTATCAAGAGGCTCAAGAAGCACCGGCACATTATTCTCTCTAACGCACCACGTTCCACCATCTGAATCTATGCTATATATTTCTGGAATTGCGGGCTTAATGAATGTTTCGCCGACTATCTCGCTGTTAGGAGTTGGTTCTTCGGGTTCAAAAACGAGGCCATCCTTGATTTCATTTACTTCATCATCTGTTACCTCGTTAATATAATCCTCTTGTGCGTTTATTTCAAGAACACCCTATCTGTCTATTGCCATACTAATTGGATCTACAGCTTTAACTTTCCAGCAGCGCCCATCTAATATGAACTCTTTATATCGGTCGAAAGCCTTGGTAGTAATTTCATTTCTAGGTAATAAAATATTGAGGCTCAAATTAGGTTTATCTATTCTTTCCTGATTCTTCTGAATAGATTCTATCTAAGTCTCAACAGGTCCTCTGACCGCCGCGTATGTATAACATACATTGCCATCTTCATCTTTAAATTTTATTTTATACCTACAACGCCTTATCTCACCTCGGAAATAAGCATCTTCGGTTAACTATTGTAAATAGATAATCCAATGTGTCTCAGTATTCTTCCACTCAAATACATCGCCGGGTTTAAACCCATTAATATAATCTACAGAAAGAATCTTGTCATCATAGTCTTGCTTATTCTTATCTGGATTTATAAGCGCTCTAACAATAGGATACTCAGGTTCAGCTCCCTCAACTAAAACTTCTTGCTGAGCTTGCGCGAGTGCGATATCGCACGCCTAGTAAGAGTACTTCAAAGTTCTTAATAGCGTGCGCCATTTATCCTTTATCATGCGATCTTCCTATGCAATGCCACCTTGCCATTCTAAACGTTTCCGCATCATCTCAAAATTACTCATCTTTAATCACCTTGCCTAACAGGTCAATACACTTAAAGACTGTTTTGCGGTAAATCATAAAATCAGCGCATACTTCTGAAGTCAAGCCTTCTAACTTTGATAGCAGGATCAATCCTTCTACTTTATCCTTATAAATTTCTACTAAACCGCTGATTTCCTCTATAACTATCTAAAGGTGATTCACCCAGTCTTCTTCATGTTCGCGCATGGGGATTAACTTCCACAGCTAATTTACAAGACGAACAAAGTCTTGCTCTCTTGTTTCAGCCGGGAAATTAATCCCATATTTATCAGTCATCTAAGGCCGTATTCTCTATTAGAGTAGACCAGTTAGACTTGATAGAGCCTTTATTATCTATGAGCTTTCTGCGTTTATAAAGTCTTTGCATATGGTGGTCTTGGCGCTCAGCTTCCTACTTTAGACCCGTAAGCCTAAGTAGATGCGAAGCTTGACTAGTCATTTTAAAATCTGTGCCAGTATATTTCTGGCGAATATTCTCGACTGAAGCTATCTGACGCTAAAGCCACACATTATACATTAGAATAGCTAGAATATTGATTTCTTCTGAGGTGAGATGGCAATTATATGTTTCCGCGTCTGCGTCATAATCATAGAGCGGAAATCTAGGAAACTCAAATCCAGGAATGGCATCCAGCAAGATATTTTTTACATCTTTTTGCGTATCCTCTGGCGTCCATTCAAAATACATATCATCTGTAATCTTTCCAAAAAATCTATCATAGATTTCTGAGAAAGGAGTAGGGGCTCCCTGAATTGGGTACTCATTCATACTTTACTCCCCCTTTATTCAGGCTTTGCTACTACTCTCCGCTGCGTTTCCGCGGTTTCGGTATGAGTTACGCGTCTCTCCGCGGGTTTGGCTACCTTAATAGGTTCGCCATCCTCTCCGCTATTTTCTATCGCTTGAGTTACATTAAACCCTAACTGAGCAAATATGGCTTGTCTTTTTGCAAAGTCATTAAGCGGGAGGGAAACAGCGTATTTCTTAATAAGGTCTTTAATACCCTCTGGTGCGAAATCAAGAGCATCTTTAAATTCATCAAGAGAACAAGTGTTCATCCACCCTGGAATCTTATCTTCTGTTAGCCAATATTCTGGCTCTATAGGACGATTTACTAGATGCTGTACTGTATCTGCATCCTAAATACTCAGATAATTGTATATAAGCTTGCGGCCGCCAGGTTGTTGGGCTAACTTCTCAAGCTCTGAGAGGGGGATCTCCTTAGTTTCCTTATTATAGAATTCACGACGGATGTGGTCTTCAGCGATGTTATAGATAACTCTTCCGCCACTCCGATTCGTTACTTTACACATCTTGTTGTCCATTTTATTATCTCCTTTTTCTCACTTTAATAAATAAAAGGGATAGGGATAGACCCTATCCCTTAAATAGATAGTATTATATTAGCCACCAGTGAACTCGTTATCAAGCTGGCCTTGAAGAGAGGTGTCAACATAAGAGAAGATATTGTTGGTCATCATAACGCCAACGCCAACCTTGCGGTAGACCTGGATGTCTCTGGACCAATCTTCATTCTCGCGTTCACGCATATGAGTAGTTCCCTCAAAGGCAACCTTTACGGGGCGAGTATCGTTTCCATTGGGGATAATCCATACATAACCGGGGTCAATTACCTTGCGGCTATTAGTTTCATCCTCTAGAGACTGAGGAAGGATAATTACAGGGGTTCCCTTATAATTGGCTAGATAACCATTGTTCCAACGCTCGTCACGCATATTATCAGAAATCCAGCCAGTATCAGGAATCATCTTTACAGCAAATTCACGAGTGCAGTAAATAACGGGTGAGCCATAAGCAGAAGCAGTGTTGACAAGGTAATCCATTCCGCCCTCGTCAAATCCAGCGGTGCTAACCTTATTAGCCGCAGGAAGCTGATTGACAGCGGCCATAAGGGAAGCCGCGATTTCTCTATAGATAAGCTCAGACATGCCCTCCATGATAATAGCAGTCATCTCAGCAAAATCGGCACGCCCATCAAGGAATTCCTCAAAGCCAATACGAGCGGCAGCGCCCATCGCGTTGGTTGTTACCTCGAAGCTCTCAGAACCGAGCTTAAAGGTCTCATAGACGCCCGCCAGTCCAGCGTGGGTTACGAACTGCTTAGCACGAGTACGGCCAGTTCTGCGAACAAAAACGGGCTTCTCGCTCTGGGCATACTGTCTAATCTCAGCGAATTGTCCATAAGCGTTCTCTAGGCTTCTAGGAACAATCTCATCAAGAGTCTCTTCAACAAGAGAGAAGACTTGACGCTTATCAGTCTTATAGAGCTCATTTAGCTCATCACGAAGCGTCTTTTGAAGAGCATCATAGCTATAATTCTCGCCCTTGAAGCTATAATTGCTGGAGGGACCAGTGTTAGCTACAGCTTTCAGCAAACTAAGCAGATTTTCTCTATCTAACATTCTATATCTCTCCTTTCATTAAGCTACACGCTGAATCTTCACGCCAGGCTGAAGATCGGGCATGGTATAAACTTTAACAACAGCAAACTTGGGATCGAGGTCTCCACCAGCAGCAGTGCTGCCAGTATCCTCGGTCAGATAACCGTCGGCAGGGTCAATCTTGAGCATATCGCCAACGGCAAGACTACCAGCATCAGCTTTAATGGTATTGGTAGTCCAGATATCGCCAACATTGATCTTAATAACGCGTGGAACCATAACAGTGCCGGAAGGCATAGCCTCAGGATAGTTAAAGGTTTCATAATTCATCTTATAGGCAACATCGCTGCCTTCTCTCTTAGCAGTACCGGTATAGTCGGCAATGGTAGCAAGAGTAGAAGAGTTCTGACCAACCGGACTATAGACAGAAGCACTATAATTGCTCTTAATCATAGCAAAGTCAGCGTCAGTCTCGCGCTCATCATAGACCTTAACTTCATTAAAGACCATCATCCAAGCGCCGGAACTTGCTTTGGTGCTAAAGTCGCAAACCTTATTTACATAGTCATATTTTACGAATTGTCCATTTTCGAGTAGGTTAATAGTACTTGCGGCGGGCAGTTGGGCATAGATCTGGCCTGTGCGGACAGCAGAGAGATGGTTCGCCTCAACCTGGCCATACCCATATTGCACGAAAGTAGCCTTACCTAAACGAGTAGCACTCTTAGCCATTCTTTAATCCTCCTTATTATCTCTCATTGGCCTTGACGGCTTTCAGCCACTCAGGCACACCGTCATCCACTATTTGATTTAAACTAAATAGACCTTGAGGCGCGGTAACAGCAGGAGTTTCCTCATGCTTCTCTTCCTCGACTTCAAAGTTTACTTTATTCCTTACGCAGATAACAGACAGTTTAGCTTCAATATCATCAAGCGAATATTCATCAATATGCTCAACAACATCTTTCTTATCTTCATCAGTGAGCATATAGAAGCTATCTATCATTCTCTGCTTGTTCTCGCGCTCTGCATTGAGCTTAAACTCTCTCAGAGCTTCAACTTCTGAGGTTAAATCTGTATTAGCTTGCTGGAGAGCCTCGTAGTTCTGCTCAAGCTCGCTATATTTACCCAGAAGCTCTTGATATTCTTTTATCTCATCGAGATTATAAGAATTTACTACAGTCTCTTCGGCGGGTTGTTCCACAACCTTATTCTCTTCCATAGGAATCTAAGAGCCTCCTTTTTGTAATTCTTCTATCATAGAAAACATTTGTGTCCTGAACTCTTGGAATGTGGGGTCATCTTCAAGAGAATAGATTTGCGCCCCCTCGAAACATGGCTCGTAATTTTCTCCAAGAATACACAATTTTTCTATTATCGCTTCATTATAAATAAAAATTCTAGCATTGGTTTTAGTGTCGTTTGTCCAAAAACCTGAAGAATTTTTTATTTCCATAGATTGGTTGTTGCCTTGTTCAAAGATACGCTGCGTTTCAGGGTAAGCCCCCGTCCAGATATACACATCGGTAACGAGATATTCATGCTCGACACCATCATCTTCAAACTTCTCAAACCAAACATTAGCATTAGTTGGAACGAAACCATAGGGTCTGGTTAGTTCAACAATTTCCCATTCGCCATTTTCAAGAACTATCTCTCTTTCATGGCCCATAAAATCATTATCTTCTTTGCTAAAGTAACCAACTACCGGACTTCCTGGGAGTTTACGCCCCATCTCTATGGCCACTTCTTTAGTGATCACGGTTCCGTTGCGATTAGGTTCTTGACCTACATAGCAAACCTTACAAATTCCTTTGCTTATCAAAGGAGAAATCTCCGTATTTTGTATATACTCCATTGTATCAGCAACAGGAATACTTATATGTCTCAAGAAAATCCCTCCTTATGACTCACTTTCGTTATTCGCAATAGTCTTATCAGACTTATTTTCGTCTTTTAGTGCAGGACGGCCTCCACCATCTCCACTAGAGCTTCCGCTACTGCTAACTGTATTAGAACTTTGAGGCGGAATCATTATATCAGCAAGAGACAATACCTGATTCTCAAAGTAAAGAGAAGCTAATATACTAGACTGAGATTGTCCAAGAGCTATTTGCGGAAGCAGCTTTGAATAGCCCAGAGAAGCTTGCTCTTTGTAGGCAGTAGCCATGTCTTGATAGTTAAATTGAGTGGTTTCGAGAATTGTTAACTTGAAAGTAAATTCTCTTGGCCGATTAAATTTAGAAATAATCTTGTTTAAAACCGCCTACATAGTAAGCGGAATAACTCTCATTCTAGCTTCATCAACTTTTATAGAGTTATTAGTAGCAGTATTACCATCTGCGTTAAACAAATTATGGGAGACACCAGAATTATTATAGACCGTTCTCTCTACCTTCTCTAAGTCGTCTGTAGTAGTCGCAGAATTTGAGTCTTTAGTGTTTACAGCCTCGATGTCCGCAAATGTAGTTAAAACATCTACGCCAACCGCACGTTTCAACATCGCAACCGCATTATTATGAATATCTCTTGCCTCATCTACATCAAAGATTAAATCGCCATTCTTATCAAGAGGAAGCTTCTAGATAATTATCTTTAAAAGCTATTGCATAGTTTTCTGTCTATCTAGCTCCTGCGCTTGGTCTAAGTCAATTATGGACGGAATAACTCCAGCAAGAGGAGGAAACTCATCACCATTCAGACTTAACTTTATCGTAAATGCGGGATCCAGTGCTACCCAGCAACTTGTATCTCCCGGATAGTCGCCTTTAAGCTTACCCTATTTATATAAGACATATGCTCTTTGGACTTCTTGCGGGAACGTCTTGAGAATCCTAGCTTTATATGCGGGATTCGCAAAGTAGGCGTCAAAGAACGAGAGATTAAGTTCTACGATAGGGTCTGCGCCGGAGAAATAGCGATTGCGGCAGTAGTCCGGTGGCAACTTTTGGATAGCGAACTTGTCGCCAAAATCCATGATGATGCCGTAGTATACACCATCCCGTATCATGTCCAGAGAGAGGTCGCCGCAAACTTTTCGCACATTAGAATTATCAAGATAGCTAAGGACTTGGGCAAAATTGTTTAAAATGCGATTCTCTGTTCCCGCGTTATTCTTTATAATGTATGGAACAACATACCAATCAAACCTATATAGCGTCGCAAGATACTGACATAACTGATGGTACATTCCGCTACTTTCATAGAAGAACTAAGAAATTTCTCTTAACGTTTTGTAATCTCTTCTATTGATGGCTCTAAGTACGAAGTTTTTATCTCCATATCTAGGGTTTGTTTTCTTGTACGTCCCCAGATTAATTAGCGCGTTGTCTATCGTCTTAATCCCCGACTAAAGCTTCGAGAAGTCTTGGTCTTCGACTCTAGGGGGCTCGGTTCCCGCAATTCGGAATCCCTTTTCTCTAATTTCTTCCTGACGGCGTTTTAGCAAGGCTTTCACCTCCTTAATAGCCAGCTCGTTTCATTATATAATCATAGGTTACTTTTGCTTCATCGGTATAGGGTATCTCTATTAAAGTGATACCCTTGATTGCACAATAGCGCCTTTTAAGATTATCGTTGTACTTTTGTTGGTATAGCCCTCTTGCGCCACCGAACTTACTTACGGCTTGATAGTGTTGTTTTCCTTGGTATTCAATCAAGAAGTCTAGCTCTCCGTCATCATCAAAGATGGCGAAGTCAAAGCGGAGCGGTTTTCCACTAGGGGCCTTGAGATTAGGAAACTCATACTCTTCTTTAAAGTTAACTCCATTCATCTCCAAAATCTCGTGTATCTTGATTTCTCCTCTACTAGCTTTCGTTACGGCCACCTCCTATCAAGTCATAAACATATAATCTGCAAATTTGCGGCTCTTTTTCTTCTTGCTATCTTCTAATTGTTTTATATAGTAGAGTCCATATTCAAAGGCAGAAAACTTATCTTTGGTTATTGAGCGGTTAGCTTGCTTTAAGATTATATTAATACCCATATTTTCTTCTCTTAAATTCATCCAATTATATTAACTCTTATTATTTCTAATAAGTTTAGACTATATCTTCACCCTATTTAAATAGGGGCTTCCCATTTCGACCCATAGGGCCTACGGCTTACGCCTAGTCGTTGAACTTTCCTCTTGCTAGAGGCTTAGCTGCGGATTGTCCAATCTTCAAATCTTTTTACTCTACCTTGAGCGCTACCTCTTGCCCTTATCTATATTACTATGATAAGTTAGTAACTTGAAGCTCTAAGGAGTTCCCCGCAATTAGAGAAGTTTTTAACTATAGATTACTCTATAGGGAAACAATGAATATATTTATTTCCTCTTTTAATATGGAAGTTAATGTGAATGGTTTTAAGTATTCTGCCCTTTCTTCTGGAGTCATTTTTTTACCTTTTTGTAGACCTAATAGTTTTGTGCGCGCAACACGGTCATCAATAAGGAATCTTATCTTGCCTGCACGCAACTAGGTTTGGACGTTACTATGCGCCTCGGTGTTTATTGGCGCATTAGCCTTTATAATATAAAGCGAATCCAACTCAGTATCAGGCGTTCTAAAGCGTCTATATTCTCCATCTGGATCATTGATAACGCCAAAGTCTGGCAAGAAATCGCCCGTACTATCGTCTATTTGAGACTTTACCATAAAGTCTACAAGTCCTGCGCCAAGACCATTACCATCAATTACTATTGCTCTTGCTTTATATTTATAATATAATTTCTTTATAGTGATAGCTTGATCTTGGAAGTGCTCATCATGAATAACGTATATATTAACAAGAGACTTGATAGCTGGGCCCTATGATTGCGGATTGACCTTTATGGCGCATATAACCGTGTCGCATTCTCTACGACCCACGTCTACAGAAATAATATAGTATGCTCTATCGGACGAACGACCCGAATACTCCCATTCTGGTTGTTGAAGTCTGCGGGCGCGGTCAAACAGCTCGCCGTTAAAGAACGCATCTTCAACTGTACCGCTCCACTTAGACTCGTACTCGCGTTCAAATGCAGCATCATTATAAGTTCCGTCACGCTTTAGTTCATCCACGAAATTATGGGATTGAAGTCCTACTAGGACCGGAATACGCCAAGTCCCGCCCATAATCATGGCTTTGCCAGGTTCAAGGACCATACGAATTAGTAGTGTAATGAGTTTTTGGTAGGGGAATGTGTTTTTATAGCCAGCGGTTGTACATTTGTGTTCCATAAGGTTCGCTACGCCTTATGCGCTTTCGCTGCTGCATATTCCTATGCAGATCAGACTATATCTTCGTCCCATAGGGACGCCCGCCGCTTCCACAACCAATAGCTTGTTGTGTACTCTCTCCCGAGATAGTCGTTGAACGTTCCTCTTTGCTTGAGGCTTCGCTGCTGATTACCCGTTCTGGGCTTCCCAGCAATTCAGCGGGTTTTTCTTCTATTGATCGCTCAATAGTGTCGCTATTATTAACGAAAATCTAACTTTTATTTAAGGCCTCTTCCTCATGGACACTTCCATCTAAGCATCGTCGGTCTATGTTCATTAGCAATTAGAATAGATTATTCATCTATTTCTTCTTGGACTATATCTTCAACCAATTCCCAAACAAAACCTTTATGTGTATGAAGCCCCGGTGTTCCGCTACATATACGACTAATAGCAGATGGAGTTCCATTTACAGCTCTCGCCGCTTCTCTAAAACTCTCATAGATAGCAATTAAGTTTCCCTATTTATCATATTGAGCTACTTTTTTCTTAGCCGTAATAGGCTTCGGGACTGGAGGCAATCTGTCAATATTCGCATCATCATACCTCCATTGATAATTATTAGTAGTTTTTCTCTCTCCGCCGCAGCATTGGACAATTTTTGGCTATAAACTACCTGTCTGACGAGCGGCTTCTGTAGCACTTTCATATGTCATCATATATTCTCCATCTAAATTGTACTATCTTACTGGTCTAGTCATTTGCTGACCAAGCAATCCTGTTTCTCTAGCATGAATTGCATTTTCAGAAGCAGTAACCCATTCGAGGTTTTCTACATTGTTGTTCGCCCTATTTCCGTCTTTATGATTAACATATGGCTTATTCTCTGGATTAGGAATAAAAGCTTCTGCCACTAAACGATGAACTCTACAACGCTTAGTATTTCCTGGAGAAATAGCAATACCAACCATTTTATATTCTTGTTCATTACCTAATTTCATTAAACGATTGCGAACATCATTGCGTACTTCTCCAGTATTACTTACACTGTAATTTGTTACTTGTTCATCAATAATTATCTTTTTCCATTCCATAATTGTATCTCTCCTTAAAATATTTTTTTTATTAAAGTAAAGTTTATTCATTACCGTTATTATATATAAAAATGGTATTGGAGAGATTAAAAAGTTTTGCTTAAAAAATTTGGTTGTTGCGCACTTCGAGCGGTGATAAAATCCGCCCTACTTCCCTACATTCATCGGGAATAGTCTCTACACCTTCCTCTTATGAGGCTTGGCACGGGATTACCATTCAGGCTTCCCCGTTAGCCTATCTAAATAGATAAACACCCTTTTATCACAGGTTCACGCAATTATTCACTTGCAACTTACGCTGCAAGGCCCCCTATTTGAGGGATTAAGACCTAGTTGAGTATATCGCCGTCCACGCCTACACACTCCTCGATAAGTCCCAAATGTTATCCTAAAGGCTTTTTATCCTTTAGCTCTTACGGTTTCCCGCAAGTTCAGCATATCTTTTCTTCTATTACTAGAAGTCCCGGCCTCGTGGGGAGATTATATCTTTTCACTCCCTATGCGTTGCCCCTGACTTAACTTAGTTAAGCCTTCGGTTCGGATTAGCATGGCTTATAGCTTTAGCCTTCCCGCTTAATTCCGGGGTTTAACCACGGCAGTTTATCTTATCGAGAATAATAATTTGCAACCAAGTCTTTATAACTCTTTCCGAGAATTACAGCACTTACTCTATCAGAGCTAATTCCTAAATCTAATCCTATCTATACTCTAGTTTTTTTATTTTTATTATCTAATATATAATCAACCTATTCTTGAGTTAAAGCGTTTTTTACTCCTTTTCTTTTTCTCTGCGCTTTAATAGCGTCTACGTCATACTTTTTTATGGTGTCTTCAAGCAGTTTCTTTTTTTCTTCTTGGCTCATGGCTTCAAATTCTTCAATTATATCTTTATATATCTATTTATTCTTTAACCTATATGCCACTTTTGGATGAACTTCAAAAATCTCGCTCATGGTTTTATCATACCCTATTTTTTGAGTTATTACTGATAAAAATTCTAAACACTATTGATGGTCTAATTTCTTACTATTATGAGCTGTGTAGTTTTCATTTTTATTCTATTCCGTTAAACCTATTTTTTCTATTAATTCATTCATTTTATTTTCATCAAATTCTATTCTAGCATATAAATCATTTTTAGCTAAATCATTAATCACAGTGTGGTCACAAGAAAAATATCGAGCGATCTGTCTGTTTACTCCTTTATATCTCTATAGAATTTGATATACTAAGATACTTTCCTCAAAGGTTAAAGCTGTCTTGTTGCCATCTCCGCCAAGCGTCTCATTATATCCATTGTTATAGCTATCACACTTCTCTATTTCTTGTATTTCTAAGAGCGATAGCGCATCTTCATCTGGTACTTCAACTTCTTCAAAAGAAACTTTAAAATTATCTATACCATATTTATCTACGGCTCTTTGCAATTTATGAGAATGATGTTTACCTTTTCTTAGGTCTGAAAAATGCTGTAAAATACGTTTATCTAAGTCGTGAGTTTTCCCAACATAAGCTTTTCCATCTAAAGTGTTGGTAATTTTGTAAATATAAGCTATCATAAATTATTACTCCTTTATATATTAATATATAAATTTTATTTTGTGTACCTTAATAGAACTCGTCCAAATAAAAGACATTTTTTTATTTTACCGTGGCGTCTTTTACCTCTCGAGCTCTCTTTCGCCGCAACGTTATCAAAGTAGGAGCCATTTTTAAAGATGTAAATGCAGTAATCCTTGCTCTCTTGCGTCTTCCCTCTTCGTCGATCTATCTCTCTATCAAAAGCAGGAACAAGAGTACAAATCTCTGCAACCTTTTCTTTAATAATACTCGCAGCCTGTTCTTTACCACCGGACGTAACGAATAGCTTTGCTCCGGGATAGAGTATGCAGCGTATCATTAAGACCATGACGGATAGGAAGCTCTTTGAATACGCACGTGGAAACACCATATACACATACTTGTACCTCATTGCTGCGCGCAAGAAACATCGCTAATAATAGTATAAATTCAAGCTTTTCTTTCTATTGGGGTCGCCTCCGGTAGAAAGAAAGTCTATAAATAAGTCGGGATATTCTCGCCAAAACGCAACATATTGGCGTAAAGCCGGTAAGACTGCGCGAATACGCTCTTCGGAGATTCCAACCTTGCGTCCTTTCTCGGAAAGGTTAAGTATATCTGCTAATGCCATTAGAAATCATACTCCTCTCCGAAGATATCTTCATCGGAACGCTAGTCTTCCTCTATAGCTTTACTAAACTCTTCTTGGTCATCAAGAGTAAGAGTAGGTGGATTCTCATAGTCAAAAAGTTGAGATTCTTCGTCTTGAGCTTCTCCACTATCGTCGACATCTATGTGCGCTTCGCGCTCTCTATCAAGAGCGATATCCCTTATGGCCGCATTAACTAGATTTTCTAGATTAGTTTCTTCTTTAACTAGCGTTCTCGTATATTGTTCTAGATCTTGAAGAGTCCTATCTATCTTATCTTGCGGGCCGTCGGTATAGTAGCGCGGAATAAAGCCTTCGCGTTCACACATAGCGACTAATTCTCCGACTGAATCCACGTATTCACTATTCTATTCTTTATTCTGTGCCGCCTGGAATTTCCCGCTTTTCATCAGCGAGTCGTATGCTCTCTGCATCTTTTGGAAGCCGTCTATCATTCTATCTTGCGAGGGTTCGCTACACCCTCTCTCTAGCTTTCACTAGAGTTGAGACTATATCTTCTTCCTCAAAGAGGAAGCTCTCCACTTCGGAAACGCTTGTTTCCTACTCCCTTACGGGATAGTCGTTGAACGTTCTGCTATTCGCAGTTTCGCTGCTGATTGCCCAATCTCTATCTTTCTTAAACCATCACGCTTAATCTTATTTCATATTTACGTTGTAGTAGTAGAGCTCTAAGGGGTTTCCAGCAATTCAAAGAGTTTAAGGAGACATAGAAACTTTATCTCCCGCATCGAGCAAATCGTTCGCCCTAATGCTTGTCTTGCAGAGCATAATAAGAGTATCTTTATGTCCTGCGGTCTAAATATCATACGACTTCATCATATCATTATAGAGTTGTTCCATACGAACCCATTGCTCTGCGGTATAGCCCTTGCCCCATTTTAAACGGAGCATTAGCTTATCCGCTTCAGTTAGCTAGTCAGAAAACTCATCTTCCTCTGGCTCAAAGCCCGCAAGAGCGGGATCCGCGGGTCCAGTTGGTGCGGAGCCGTCAGGCGGAGCACCAACAAGAGAAGAGTCAATGTCTGTTTGCGGGAATGGAGGTTCGGGGCGCGGTGGACCTTTCTCTTCGGCTAAAGCTTCCTCGATTTCTTCGGGAGTGAAGCCTTGCGTCTACATTGCCGTTATCTTTGCTTCTTTCTCCTTCTCAGCGAGCACCTCCGTGTCCGCCCACCGCATGCGCTTGTACTAACTTAATTTCATAGAAGAGAGATAGCGACCTATCGTCCCTTTTCCCGTAACGCTAGACGCGCTACCCTTTTTAGCTATCTCTTTCTCTATAATCTTGTCCCACGCACTCTTTATGTATGGGACATCGGCTTCTTCTAAAATCCATAGAAAAGTATCTGGATCCCATGGGTCAACGTGCATAGAGATACAGTCTTTACACTCGTTGAGTTTTCCATCTTGATACTTCTCTAAGTTATTGGACGTATAGAATTGTTTCTCGTCCAACATCTTACCGCATTTAGTGCAGTACCTAGTCATTAGTTATCTCACCACGTTTCTTATTCCTACATTTCTTACATATAGAATACCATCCATCTTTAGACGTGGAGTTTTTAGAAAAGAATTGATTATGCGCGGGTTTGGTCTCTTTGCACTTGGTGCAGGTTTTCATAGGATAGCCTTTCTGCTTATACTACCATGTTAAGAAGCTCTCGAGGGCGGCTTCCGCGATCATCTTAGGAATTTTATTACGCCAAAGACTAGATATATATTCTATACTATAGGTAGAGCCAAATTCTTCCTTTAGAATTCGCTAGATTTCTACGTTCTGCTCTTTATCTATCTTGAGTTCTAGAACTCGCTAGTAGCTAGGATAATCGGCTAGCGCCTTATCACAGAGTTCTTCAAAAGCTAGAAGAAGATACCAAATGTCTCCTTCAAACTGGTCGTAGCTATCTTCTTTAAGTTTTGAGTAGTTGCAGAGGATAGCGGAGCAGACCTTCGGGTCCATTAGGGAGATTCCCTAGATAACGATTTGGGATCCATGTAGATAACTGGTATCTTCTAAAGGAAGATAGAAATTTGAGGAATAGTTTATTTTAATTGGTACTATTGGGCGCTGGTAGGATTGCTTTATGAGGTATTGCTCCTTCCTCATTTCTATGAGGGCGCGCTTAATAGTAAAGGCTTGTTTTGTCCCCTAGACACGCTTTAAGGCAGCTTCCCAAGAGTTTATAGTTTCTCGGAGCTGCCGCAGGCATGGTATTGTATCTAAATCTCGCTTGGAGATAGATATTTTTGGCTGGAAGATTATGTTCTTATCATTAGTTATTATGTTGTAAATTCCATCTTCTCCATGCTCCATCTAGGAGGCAAGACCTTCAAAGGAGGTTTCGCGCTTATTTACTGTAGCCATTCGGTTATCGGTTAGGATTTTCTTTTCTTTCTTCTCTTGTTTCTCCATACAGAGAACTAAGTAGTCGGCTAGTATTTCTAGATAGGCGGGAGAAGGATCTGGGGTTTCTTCTAGAATCTTCTCTACTAATGCCTTGCGTTCTTCGGGAGACTCAATCGAATAGTCAAGTTTTATCAATTTATCATCTCCACGAGTCTGAGCTGCGAAGCAGCTCAGAATTTTATTTTCTCTATCTCTCTGAGCTGCTACGCAGCTCAGATTTTTACTTTCTATCTATATACTAACAAAATTATGGAGGTTTGTCAAATTTATTTTGGCCAAAAATTAAAAATTTTTTAGCTTCGAGGCGCGAAGCGCCGAAGAAGCAATAGAAGAGGAGTTGACACAGATTGGAAACTATGGTAAAATAAAGCTATAAATAAAGCGTGGCGAAGCCGCGCAAGAAAGAAGAGTGATAAAGCGTGATACGCTATGAAAATATAAAGATAACTTTAATCGCAGTAAATGAGGAAATATTGCTTGAAGTTTGCGGGGACCCATGCTGTGAGGCGGTTTGGTACTTGGATAAGGCGGAGTAGGGAGAGGTGTGGTGTATTTATAATGGGGCCTTTTTGGATAGTGATGATTTAGTGTTTGAGTTGGAAGTGGTACCAGGTGCTATTTTATAGATAGATGATGATGGAAGTATAAGTTGGTGGGAGTAGAATTTTGTCGCTTAAAGGCTCCGAAGTTCTTAGGGGAGAAGTAGGCGTTTGTGGATAGTGATTCCGTATTGGGATTATTAATCTCAATATGTTAATTTAAAACAAATATTTGGTGGCTGGAATGCTGTGACGAAACCTCAAACCCCAAAAAAGTTTAGATTTTTCCCAAAACCACCCGGCCCCATTAACCATTCGGCGAAAATCCGCAGTACAAGATTGACCTCTCTCAACCCTTGATGGTTAAACTCAAACAGCGCCCCGCCGCAACAGTCGCCACGAAAGACGCGTCTCTTCAACGCTTCAGCGAACTAAACAGTAAAAGTATGAAACTCAAGTTACTATTTTATCAAGCGTAACTTGAGTTCTTTTATTATATATATATATATATATGTAAACGCGCGTGCGCGCATGGATGTACGCGCACAAAAACGGGCCGCCGCAAACAAAGAAGTTTTTCTATCTTTTGCTGTTTGTCCAGAAATTTATCCAGGGCTTTGTGTCTCTATTTTTAACTATTTTGAGCTGGTTTTAAACTCAATCTCGGCAAGGGTTTATGCAACTTGCACAAGGCAGGGCGAGAGGGAAAAGGCTTATCTTGTGTAAATTGAACAATGGGAAGTCGCGAAAAAATTTTTTCATTTTTTTTTGAATTTCCTATTGACTTTCATTTTTGATTGTGCTATCCTATGGGCGTAGACAAGAGAAAGACACAAACCCGATGCACCTTAAAAACTGAATCCCTACACGCGCAAACGATAAACCGGGGATGTACGCGATGACATGAGCGTGCCAAAGTTGACAGTAGGCGCAGACGATAGGGGACAAAAAGAAAAGGAAGGAAAGAAAACAATGAAGATTATCAACGTGGAAATTCCGGAAGTGGACATTAAGACGGGCGCTGAATTCGCCGCCGCCGTGGAAGAGTATAGAAAACTCTGCAACTCGGCGGACAACATAGCCGCCGCGAAGAAGATAGCTGCCGCGCGTCTAATCAAGTATGCCGACGCGCACGACATAAAGCGTGGTAGCTTTGGCGGTTGTATCTTCTCTATTGTTGAGCGTGTAACGCGCTCAATAGACAGTAAGCGGCTGCGGGAAGAACATCCCGATATAGCCGCTCAATATGAGCGGGAAACATTCAGCCGTTTCCCCAAAGTTAAGTAAACCCGGATATACAAGGAATCTAATAAGCTGAGCTATCGGCTATACGGGCAGAAAGGAAAGGCAGAATATGTATAATATCTATAATGGGTATGTTATCCGCGTTAGCGGCCTGAGTATTGAGCTAGCCGTCGGCATAGCCGACAAAAACCAGGCCATAGGCCAAGCGGAAACGCTTAGCCTCATGCGGCCTAACCGCGAGCACTACATCATCGACGCGACTAGCGGCGAAGTAGTTGCTTGCGTAGTTAACCGCAAAATGTCAAAACCGGTTTACCTGGTAGTTAATGGTAATACCGGTTGCAATCTCACGAAAAAGAGTTCGCGCGCTGCCGCCGAAAATGCGGCTATGCGTTGGCGTCAGACATTGCGGGCGCTGGATATTCCAGTGTACGTGATGAATAGCTTAACTGGTGAAGTAGTTTATGAGGCGCTTTAATTAGCGCCTCATAGATAGGAGATAGACTATGGATACGTTGGAAGAAAAGGTAAAAGCCTTCTTAGGCTTACCGCCGCATAACACGTGGTCAAACTACCTAATAGGGGATTACTGGTATATAGAATCCCTGCGCAAGGAATACGGCGAAGAAACTGTAGATAAAATACTGGAAAAATTAAGGAGGAAATAAAAATGTATAGAGCGACATTCACTGATAAGGCAGGACGTACCCGCAAAGCGCAGGGATACTTTGTTTTGAACAAAGTAAACCGTGAACGCTACGGCAGAAACGTTTGCGTACAGGCACGAGATAAGGTGAGCGCCGCGAACAAAATCCAAAAGTTGTATAAGCTGCCTGTATCTGCCAGCAATCTGGTAGAGGTTTCCATGAAGCTTGGAAAACTTTACCAAGAGGTGATGAGCCTTGCATAAAGATCCATTAGGGCTGGATATCCAGCCCTTTTGCATATTTATTCAAACCATAATGAATTAGCGCAATCGTTTGGCCGGCCCGCGCATGGGCGCCGCGGGCCGATTTTTTCTTTTTCTATAGGTTCTGCCAAATATTTCCAGCAAACTCACTATAGGGCGAGACTTCCATAGATTCCCAGAATTTTTGTGCAAGTTGACGAAAAAATTTTTCTTGACTTTTGGCTACAATCATGGTATATTATATATGGAAACGATAGTTTCCACTGAGAAAACCAAACTAAAGAGAAAAGGAAGGAACTACAATGACTATCGTACGCGAACTCAAGAAGTTTTTCAACGATTACTGCTTCGACCTTAGGGAAGATTCTCCCATCCAGCTCGTAGACCACTATACCGGCGCACATTTCCGGTATAACGAATGTGGCGCTCTCCTTTTGGGTGGAGATTGTTACAGCGGTCAGCTTGATGACCTGCGGGTCAGCGGGATTAGAATCGTTCCTGATGGCGTAGAGATTTACCTCTTCACCTAACAGAAAGGAGAATTCAAATCAGGATTGCTGAATTTTCGCTTATAGACGAGAGGGCTTAACGCCCTCTCAGCAACAAAAGGAAAGGAGTTTGAGGGCGGAATAAAAGCCGCCCTCTTTTATAATTGACAAAAGAAAAATTTTTGTGTATAATATGATTAGAAAATTAAAGAAGGAGGGAACTGGATGCTCCTGGATGTGCTAAAGGCTCTGGCAGTCATTCTTGAATTTTGTTAGAATCAAGATTCTTGTAAGACTTGCTCCATGCGCAACTTCTGTGGCAAAATGCCTTGCGAGTGGTAAGCCTTGAAATTTTCCGTCTAAGACGGCGACTCAAGTGTCGAGTCGTTTTTCCGCGCACATCAAGGTTAGCAGATTTTTAAGCGAAATGCAAGCAACCAACTTCTCACGAAAATTAGATACTTCCGGCCGAATTATGATTCCCTCTAAACTCCGTGAACAATTAGGAATGGAAATCGGAAAAGAATACGATTTCTATCTCGCGACAGCATACAAGCATCGCTTCATTTGTATTGACTGTGGGACAGTAGACAAGCAATTTGATTTACAAGACTTAGAGGAACTGGCCGAAGCGAAGGGGCTGAAATTAGTACCAAAAAATGAGGACTAATTTCAGTTCTTTTTGTTTATTTTGCCAGTTCTATCCTAAAATTACCATAGACTCCTTGCGGGCGGCGCGCTGACGAGCGTGGCGCGCCGAGTTTTCTTTTTCTGGTAGTCTCGCCAATTTTTTCCAGAAACTTTGTATAATGCGCCGAATATCTCGGTTCCCGCAATCAAATATTTGTGCAATTTGCCCTATTGACATTTGGCTCTTGTTTTGGTATACTAAAATCACAAAAGGAAAGGAGTTAGGCCCAATGAAAAGCACAACAACTTATCTGGAAGAAATTCGCAAGGACATTGAGAATGTCCAGACGCAGGAGGAGCTGGACGCCAAATATATCCAGTGGTGTCAAAATTTAGGACGTGATGTAGTAACATTCTTTCCAGACCTTACCACCAACGAGGAAGGGCAAAAATGGTTATGTATAATAAGCGAAAACTTTGCAGAAGTTTTCAACACGCAAGCCGAAAAGATTTCAAAAAAGACTTGACAAGCGATTAAAAGTATGATATAATAAAGATACAGTAAAGGAAAGGAGAACAAAAGAAATGAAAAAAGGTTATGTCGCGCTTGAGGATTACGGAGTAATAGCTGCTGGAGTGGATGAAGAAGCCGTTAAGGCTTGGGTTTTTGACTTCGTCTTGAAGGACTATGACCTGACCGAAATAGACGAAATTCTGGAAGAGCTTGATTACCAGAGTCTGGACGACCTCCGCATGGACATGGTCTATAGAGAATTTACTGACCTCTGGGAATACCTGGGAATTGAGTTCAAGGAAGCGGCCATAATTGGGGCGGACTAATCCGCCCCATGGGAAAAAACTCTTGACAAATAGCGACAAGTATGGTATAATAAGAGTACAAAAAGGAAAGGAGAAAGCGATTGAAAGCAATCTGTTTTGACCTCGATGGAACTCTTGCTGACCTCTATGGCGTTCCCGACTGGCTCGAAAAGCTTAGGAGTGAAAACCCAGAGCCTTATATCGTAGCGGCTCCTATGTGGGATATGATGCGCCTCGGGGCGGCCCTCCGCAAACTTCAAAAACAGGGTTGGCAAGTTCGCGTTATCAGCTGGCTGGCAAAAGATTCAAGTGAAAGTTATAAAGAAGCTGTTAGGGCGGCAAAAAGATGGTGGTTAGAACATTATGACTTTCCTCTTGATGGATGCCATTTGGTAGAATATGGAACTACTAAGGCGAATTGCGTAAGAAGATATTGGGATAGCGAGCCAATGATTTTGATTGATGATAATGAAAAAATAAGATATGGCTGGCATCTCGGAGAAGCAATAAATCCGCAGGAAGTAGACATAGTAGAATTTTTGGAAAAGCTGGCGGAGATTTAATTCTCCGCCAGAAGAAAGAAGATTAAAAGTGAAAATTGTGAATCGGCCAAAGATTATACTTACCACTAAAGAAGCCGCAGCCTTTAGGGATACTATTAGACTACTGGAAAGTATCGGCACAAGTTCAGAAATTCTAAATGCCGACTTAATGGATTGGGTCAATGAGGCTTATACCCTTTTGGAAAACATTTGGGAAGCCGATAGCATAGATGTCGAGTAGTTAAAAGGTTCTGGAAGGTTTTTCCTAAAGCCTTCCTCCAATACCACTCTATTCCAATCCTTTCCTTTTCTTTTGTGGGAGCGAGAGGAAAAAAATAAAATCCTCTCGCTTTCCACGAAAAGGTCTTGACAAGAGAGCAAAAGCATGATATAATATACTTGTAAACAAGAGAAAGGAAGTTTTGAAAATGAGAAAGTACATAGTAACTAAGCAGGAGCTATGGGAGAATGACTGTGAAATAATTGGAATTTTTGATACTTTTGAAAAAGCCAAAAAAGTTGTCCCAACTTCAACCATTTGGGAAGATGATGACCACTATATTATCTATGAAGAAATAGCCAGTAATGGCGCTTCTATTCTTTGGACTATTAAAGTGGAAGGAAGTTTTGAAATGAAAGACATTTGTTTTGATGGCCTGACTATGGAAGAGCTAGAAAATCTTTCCCGAAACGCTAGTAAGGAACTTACAAGACGGAAAGAACAAGAGCAGAAAGAAGATTGGGAAAAAGTAGTTACCACTCTAAAAGCTTATATTAAGAAGTATGGAGAAATAGAAATTGATTGTGGCTATGATGACCTTATCTTGGATGAAGAAGCTGACTTCCCTAAAACTGGAATCATCCATCCTTCACTTTACAATTATTAAGCTGGGATTTATTCCCAGCTTTTTTTATTTTTCCAGAATTTTCCAGATGGACTTCCAGTATCTTCCTTTGGGCGGCCCGGCTGCGAGCGCGCTGGGCCGAGTTTTTTATTTATTGGTAGTTCCAAGAATTTTATACCAAAAATGGTTATAGGCAAATTGCACAAGCTATCCCGAAACTTTTGTGCAACTTGCACTATTGACTTTTGAAGTCTTTTATGGTATCATGTATACAACAAGAGAAAGGAGAATAAAACAAAATGACTGGACTTGAAGGATTTGTTTGTGGCGTCCTGCTTGTAATTGCTATATGGCTCATAGACAGTGGTCTTAAAGACCACAATTCATCTTTGAAAAATCTAATACTGCGGATTGGCAAAACCGTGAGGAGGAACACAAAATGATTACTCTAAATCCTAACAACACCATTTATGAGGTTTGGCTTAAAAATGACAAGTATTTTTGCATAAAAGAGAAGTCTCTTGCCGATTTGTAAGGAGGTTTAAATGTATTTTAGAATGACCAATAATCATGGTATCAGCTATATGTCCAGCTTGCGGAAATGCGTTGACACGATTCTAACCAGCTCACCGCATGAGATTCTTCTGAAAGATAACAGAACTATCACTCTTGATGGAAAGAGCTGGAACGAAAGCTCGCGAGTGATTAAAAGAGCCTTTTCCGCAAACAAAAACAAGGTTGCAGTTAATACAGAGAATGGAATCTATTTTATAGAAGGGATGGAATAATTATGTATGAAATTGATCCGGAAGTTTGTCCTTATTGTGGAAAGTTTGAAACAGTTAAATTCTTAGACGCATGGGCGGAAGATTCTACCTTTACAGAAAAATATCATTGTGTTAATTGCGACAAGGACTATTATGTGGATTATGATTTTGCTAATCCGCGCTATCAAGAGGAATAAAATTTGTGCAAGTTGCCCTATTGACAAAATGGGGCACTTGCGATATAATATACTTGTAAACAAAAGAGACGCGAAGCAACTCAAGAGAAAAGGAAGTTAGAAATGAAGATTGATAAACGCCACCACTATGTACTCGTAGTAGACACTGAAACCGCAAATACGCACCAGACAACAAAAGAAGATGGAAGCGTAGACCTCGATATGAGCGATGTACTTGTTTATGATTGCGGATGGGCGGTCGTAGACACGAGAGGCAATGTTTACGAAACGGCAAGCTATGTGAATTCGGATATTTTCTATTCTGATTGCCTCATGGAAAGTGCTTACTATGCGGATAAGATTCCGCGGTATCTGGAAGATATTCAGAACGGCTCGCGCATTGTAAAGAATACTTTTGAGATTCGTCATGCTATGCTTGATACTCTTGATAAATGGGGGATTAAGGAAGTCGCCGCACACAATGCGCGTTTTGATTACAATGCTTTGAATTCTACTTTGCGTTATGTTTCTGGCTCACGTTCTCGTTACTGGTTTCCATTCGGGGTAGAGATATGGTGTACTATGCGCATGGCACAAGATGTGGTTTGCCAGATGCCTACTTATATTAAATTCTGCAACGAGAATGGCTACAACCTAAAAAATGGTAAACCGCGCAAAACGGCAGAAATTCTTTTCCGCTTCATTTCTAAAGACCCTACTTTTGATGAAAGTCACACGGGGCTGGAAGATGTTCTGATTGAACATCAAATTATGCACTATTGCTACAGACAGAAGCAGAAAATGCGGAAACGGCTCTTTGAAGCGCCGAAATACATGCCTACAGACTTCCAGAGGGCACTTTCCACGAATATGAAAAGATTTCCAATAATAAATATGGGGAAAGCCTAAAACTTTCCCCAAAAGAGGTAAACAAGTTGCTAAAAGTATGGTACAATATACTTGTAAGGAGGTAAAGAACATGGTTACAAAGAAAATTGATGTTACATTCTTTAATGAAGAAGATTTTTACTCAGTGACGGAAGTACTTTTCCGCATGGGGTGGTGCTTTGATTACCATGACTTTGATAGAGAAATTGTGGTAAACGTGCCTATTGATGATGAAGAGCTGTTTGATTTTCTCGACATTTATATTTTTAATTAAGGAGGTATAATAAAAATGAACTACGACCAGATGACTTTATCCGAGATGGAAGAAATTTACATCAGGCTCGGAAAGGAGATTGAAAAGCGTAGAGACGCACAGAGAAGAGAAGATTGGAAGAAGTTGGTAGATCAAATTCAACTTTTCATTGAGTGTCACGGAGAAATTAGCGTGATAAATGAAATAGATGAGGAAGAGTGTATTGATTTGGGCGCAAATTTTGAAGAACCAGGTATGATTTATTTGCCCAGGTATTGAGGTGGAAGTAATTTCCACCTCTTTTTTTATCCCAAAATAGATAGGTATTTTCTCTCGTTACCAAGATCTACGAGGCCGGGCCGCAGCTGAGCGTGGCGGCCCGAATTTTCCTAATCTCTACCATCTCGCAAAATTTCCAACCATATTTGGTTTGTGCAACTTGCACCATATTCTCCTAAAACTTTGTGCATTCTGACGAAAGAAAAAGCCTTGACTTTTGCTTCCTACAGTGTTATACTTGTATCAGAAAGCAAGGGAACGAACGGCGGACAGCGACAGCGAATCTCAAAACTTTCAAAGAAAAGTCTTGACAAGCTCCCCGCACTATGCTACAATATAGATACGGAAAGAGAAAGTCAAGAGATTGAGCGAAAAGAAAATAAAAAAAGTCTTGACAAGCTCGAAAGAATGTGCTATAATAAAGGCACAAAGAGGAAAACAGAAAGTTCCTCGAAAAAAAATCTCGGTAATTACATAAAGGGGCTTGACAAAAGCTCTGATATGTGTTACAATATAAATGAATTAAGGGTGGCGACCAACGCCAGGAAGGAAGTAAAGATTATGGCTAACAACATTCGTATCACCAAGAAGAATCGCTTTGAGGACGTCATTGCTCTTGTTCAGGGGCAGGAGCCGACTTTCGGCACCACTATCGAGGATGCTGTTGATTTCCTCTCTCATGAGATTGAGCTTCTTTCCCGCAAGTCCAGTAGCGGTGAAAAGAAAATGACTGATGCTCAGAAGCAGAATCAGGAGTACAAGGAGATGATTGTGGAGTTTCTCGCCAGTGCGGGTGAAGATGGCGCAACTTGCGATGCCGTTCGCAAGAGTATCCCCGCTCTTTATGATTATACTCCGCAGAAGGTTTCCAGCCTCCTTACCAGCCTCAAGAATGACGGCCGCGTTTCTGTCAAGAAGGTAAAGGGCACTTCCACGTTCTTCCTGAATTGAGGGGACTAATGTCCCCTCTAAGGGAAACGAGGTGATAGCTTGCCGAGGGTATCAGATAAAGACAGGATAGCGCGTTATAAGTCTCTCCATTTGTCCGAACAAGAAGAAAAAGACTTGTGTGAGTATGATAAAGCGGTGGATTCTGGTAAGTCTACAGACTACGACTTGACGCCAGAGCAGCAGAAAATAGCGCAGTTTTATACGCGGACTGGAACTCGAAAAACCCCAACGGTTTATAATTTCAGTAAGCGGGAACGCAAAGAAAACGTAACGAAAGCCGCCCTAATAAGTGAGTTTGATAGTTTTCTCCGGCATGGAAGCAATTTTGAAGTTAGTGAAGTAAATGTTACGAATAAGGAACGCCAGATTGCGTTCAGGATAGGTAACGATAACTTTGAACTAACTTTAGTACAGAAAAGGAAGAAGGGAAGTTAATCTTCCCTTCTCTTAAAAGGAGGAAGTATGGCAACAAGAGAAAAAGAGTTTCTTTATGTCGGACATTATATCGACCAGGACGGCAACTATATCCTTAAAATAGGAACTACAAACGACTTGCAGAGACGCGCGGCAGAACACACTCGCAACTACCACAAAGCCAAGGAACATAAAATGCCAGCGGGCGATAAGTTTCAATACGATTGGCATATTAGACTTTCAAAGTATAATACGCTGAGATTTGAAGATAAGAATCGCCAGCGGTGGCAAGATATGGCCGTAGGTGAGTTTGTGCGGAATGACAGGTTTGTCTGCCGGGAGAGGCCAACAAAAGTAACAGTAACTATCAGGAAAACGTATGAAATAAGGCTGGAATAATTTCCAGCCTTATCTTAAAACAGAAGTCAAAATGAAGATTGTAACGAGACTTTCAGAACAAAATTATAAATACATATGTCACTCTTTAGCTCAAAAGAAAATTCCGTATATCTCTCTATCTTACTTCAAAGAGGACTATCAAGAGCAAAGAATCTATATACTGGAAGAACGCGGAAAGCCTGTTGCAATGTGTTCTTTGGTCTGGAGCGACAAACACCAGAATTTTGCTATTAAACGTCTAATCTGCTTTAGAAAAAGAAACGCGGGAAGAGGTTATGCAGGTTTTTAATCTCGCATATACCACTACCGAAGGGCGTTTCAATATGTTGTACTCCATGGGCAGACAATCTATCTATGCGCCATTTATTGGAGAAAAACGGCTTTCTGTTTAAGTATATGTTTTCTGAATATTGGTGCTTTTATGAGAAGCTAACTAAATGAAGTTAGCTTCTTTTTTTATGTTTAATTCTAGGTCGGGCGGGCCGCGCTGGGGCGCCTCGGCCCGTTTTACCACATATTTCCATATTCAGCAAATTTTTCTTCCATAACGCAATAGCGCTAACTCATTTGGGTTTTCCCAAAATAGCTAGTTAGTTATAACTAACTTTGTAACTCTTTTGAGTTACCGCATACCGCGATTCGAACAAGAGCAAATTGGAACACCATAGCGCGATCTCGCATAACACTTGCGGGAATGGCGCTATAACGCGCCTTAAATTGCTCCATAACGCGATTCAAATCTAGGTACTCGGCTCTTCATACCTCGCTTCCCGCGAGTCTTTTTTTTACTATTATAACATATTTTAATAACTTACCCATTTTCCCAAGATCAATTTTCTTTATCTGAATACTAACTCTACTTTCCTAATTTTCCATAGCTACAGCTAACTACATCTTAACAATACTCTGAATAAAACCTTGGGAGTAAGCCTATTTTTCTTTAAATTCTCCTACTACCTAGATCATAACGATCTCATCGCTAGCTAATCCGCCCGCCGCAATCATTACTTCTTTTTTTCTCGCGGAATTTGAGACCTTCTTCTTCTTCTTCTTTTATCTTGCCTCTTGCTTCTATTTACCTTCAAGAAAAAATTTTTTCTAAAAGTTTGGACAAACAAGTTTATCTTATATAGCAAAAAATTTATATAATAATGGGAATCCTAGGGGCTGTCTCTTATACACATCTGACGCTGCCGACGATCTTACGCGTGTAGA
>ERZ1090881.60-NODE-60-length-52598-cov-14.470529_pt1 | contig 52598 bp, 48 predicted proteins | sample MGYA00478470_ERZ1090881 | MGnify/ENA primary metagenome ERZ1090881 (study PRJEB33644, sample SAMEA5815736) | chicken gut metagenome | biome: Chicken; feature: Gastrointestinal Tract; material: Caecum | place: Ireland | collected 2019-01-01 | study: A study of the...
TAATGTTTAAAAAAAACGACTCTCTGTCATACACCGGCCCGCATGGGGATATAATGCCTATCGAAGCGCCTTTTTTAAGTTCTAAATTAAGTTTCATAAATTTTATTATAAATTAAAATAAAGACGAGCGCATTTTTGTAATATAATTTGATTATGAGTGAAAATTATTTGCCGCTTTTTAGAAAATACCGTCCGCAGTCTTTTAAAGACCTTGTCGGACAGGAAAACCTCGTTAAAGCACTTACAAACGCCATTGAACTTAAGCGTATTGCGCATGCTTACCTTTTTTGCGGCCCGAGAGGAACGGGCAAAACTTCAAGCGCGCGTATTTTTGCAAAATCACTTAACTGTGTGCAAGGTCCTACCGTTGAGCCCTGCCAGAAATGTGCAAGCTGTGTGGATATAACAAACGCTGCGGGAATGGACGTTATAGAAATCGACGCCGCCACAAACAGGGGCGTTGAAGGTGCCGAAGATTTAATTGCACAGGTACACTATGCGCCTGTAAGCGGCAAATATAAAATCTTTATCATAGATGAAGTTCACATGTTGACGGCAACAGCATTTAATGCACTTTTAAAAACTTTTGAAGAACCGCCGGAAAATGTTATTTTTATCCTTGCCACAACCGAGCCCCATAAAGTTCTTGAAACAATTGTAAGCCGCTGCCAGAGGTTTGATTTCAGGCGCATTACGGTTGAAGACATTACAAAAAGGCTCAGGGAAATCTCGGACATTGAAAACATTAAAATCACCGATGAAGCTTTATATACAATAGCCAAAAATGTCTCGGGCGGACTTCGCGACTCGCTTGCACTTCTGGATCAGGTAAGCATTCTCGGTGCAAAGGAAGAAATTACAAAAGAAACAATTGAGGAGCTCCTCGGAAAAGTTACATTTGACAGGCTGTTAAATCTGCTTGATTTAATACTTAAGGGTGATATTGAAAGCACTCTTGCACTTGTGGATGACATCTACCTGAAAGGCTCCGAACCGAGAAATTTATGCGAGAACTTTATGGAGTTTTTAAGAAACGCAATAATCATCCTGAGCGCCAAAAACCCGCATGATATAACAAAATTCTGCCCGCTGTCGGTTCAGGAGATTGACTCCCTGAAGGCTAAAAATTACTCAAAATCATCCTGCGAGCGGATTTTAGACATCACAATCGAGTATTACAAAGAAATAAAATTTGCGACAAATCCGTATTTGTGGACAGAACTTATGCTTATCCGCGCCTCGCGTCAAGATGACACCATACAGAGCCTAAATCCCGTGATACAGCCTGTTTCTGCCGTACCAAAGACAATCGAACCCAAAAAACCGGAAATTGTGCCGGAAGAAAAAACTCCCGCTGAAATACCGAAAAAACAGGCACCACAAGAAACAGTGGCCTCAAAAGAAACGCAAACACCCCAAACAACAGAGTCCAGACACACGGAAGAACAAAAAGAAAATATTGGGCATAAACCCGAGCTGCCGCAAGAAACACCGCCGGCAAAAAGCGGTGCGACAGAGGTACAAAACCCTGTTGAAATCTGGAGTAAAATAGTAAATTCAATCGAAAGCGTTCCTGCAAAGTTCTTTTATTCGGGAATGGCAAAACTTGTTGAAATCGATGATAACAGAATAGTTCTTGGTTTTATCAACCACAACGTTATAGCCCAGGCAAAGTCCGAACTCAAACATAAAGCCCTTATGGAGGGTGAGAAAAAGGCATTTGCGGGCACATACGGTTTTGAATTTGTACAGCTTGGCGGTAATATCAAACCGCTTGAAGGAGCCGCCGTTAAACCCGTTGTAAAAAACGAAAAACCTCAGGAGAAAAAACCTGTTGAAGCACAGGTGCAGAGTGTTTCGGATGAAACAAGATATGAAAACCAAACAGAAGAGCACTCTGACAACAGTATTGAAAATGCCATTTACAGCCCGAAAGTAAAAGAAATGCTTGAAGCATTCAACGGCAGAATTGTTGATTAAGTGTAACAAAATTGACTAAATATTTGTTTAACTTACAATAAGTTATATGGCAAGAACATTTACAGAAACAAAGACCCATGAGGTAACGGTTGACGTTGTTATTTTAACTATCCACAGCGGAAAGTTAAAAGTCTTGCTTGTTAAACGTGCAAACGAGCCTTTCCGCGGGAAATGGTCTATCCCGGGCGGTTTTATCAGATTGTCCGAGAACCTTGACGATGCGGCGCTTCGCGTTTTAAAAGAAAAAACAAATGTTCAAAACATCTATCTCGAGCAGCTCTACACATTCGGCGACCCGCTTCGTTATCCTAATACAAGGGTTATAACATGCGCTTACTTTGCACTTCTTCGCGCTGAGGATATTAAACTTGAAGTTTCAAACAAAGACGAAGTATCCGAAGTTCAGTGGCACAGTGTAGAAAAACTTCCCCCGCTTGCATTTGACCACAAAGAAATTATTGAGTATTCACTTAAAAGAACGCGCGAAAGACTGGAGTTGTGCCCCATAGCCTTCCAGCTTCTGCCCAAAAAATTTACCCTCACCGAGCTTCAGCAGTCTTATGAGTTAATATTGAAAAAGACTCTTGATAAAAGAAATTTCAGGAAAAAAATGCTTACATCAAATATTCTTGTTGAAACGAACGAATATTCAAAACAAGGCTCCAAGCGTCCTGCGGCGCTTTATTCTTTCGACACGATTACGCTTGATTCAAAAAGAGGGCACTTCTTTTCTTAGTTCAGGCCTTTTTAACTCTTAAAAGCGGAATAAGCAAAAGTATTATAAGCCCCGCTATTGCAAAAATCCTGAATGAATCTACATATGCCCACAGGTGAGCCTGACGTGAAAGTTCATTGTAAATCATTGTTTGTGCCATATATGTTGCGCTTGAAAAATCAGTCAACTGTGCAAACTGTCCCGCATATGCCTGCAAACGCTCAAGATAAACCGTATTTGTATCCCTGAGCCAGTCAACCATCATATGCTGGTGCATTTGTGAAAACCGTGAAATAAATGTCGCCACAAGCGATGTGCCTACCGCCCCGCCTATGGTTTTAATAAAGTTTTGAAGCCCGCTGGCATTTGACATCCTCTCGGGTGCAATTGTCTTGCAGGAGAGCGTAATAACAGGTATCATACCGAGCGTCATACCCAGTCCGTAGAGGATATTGGGCACGACAACATTCATGGAAGAAATTTCAAGGTTTATAAACCCTAAATCCCAGCTGCCGAGGCATAATATGAAAATCCCTATAAAAGAAAGCACCCTCGGGTCGACTTTTGAAGATATTTTCCCGCATAAAATAACGCCTATAAGACATCCGACCCCGCGCGGCATCATGGTAAGCCCGCTTGTAAAAGAATCATAACCCATCATATTCTGCATAAACTGCGGCAGCATAGCCATGGAAGCAAGCAAAATGGCATTCATAACCGTTAAAACAACGGTACCCATAAAATAGTTAAAATCCTTCAAAACATCAAACTTTATAAGCGAGTCTTTTTGTTTCACCTGCGAAACAATAAAACCTATAAGCCCTATAACCCATATAACGGTAAGTTTCACAATAAAAGAAGAGTTAAACCAGTCCTGATCGTTTCCCTTATCCATCATAATTTCAAATGCAACCGCGAACATAATCAAAAACAAAAGCCCCCAGTAGTCAGTCTTAACATTGCTTTGTTTTCGTGCGTACGGCGGATCTTCAATGAGTTTATAAGAAAGCGCCACAATTATTATGCCTATCGGAATGTTAATAAAATAAATCCAGTGCCACGACCAGTTTTCGGTTATCCAGCCGCCGAGTACGGGGCCCAGAATTGGCGCGATAATAACCACCATGCCAAAAATCGAGCCTGCGCGGTTAAGCTCATCACCCTCAAAGTTTTCCATCATGATAGCCTGTGCTATAGGGATAAGCACACCTCCGCCGAGACCCTGCAAAAACCTTGAAATTACCATCATGCCGATTGATGTCGATATACCGCACATAAAAGATGCCGCGGTAAAAAGAGCGACACATGAAATAAACAGCGCCTTTCTGCCCATAAGCCTGCCCAGCCAGTCAATCATAGGTATGGTAAGACAGCTTGCAATAAGATAGCTTGTCAAAACCCAGATTGACTCCTGATGACTGACGGAAAAAGAACCCGCCATGTGCGGCAGCGCTATGTTGGCAATTGTTTCATCAAGCGCGAACATAAACGCCGCAAGCATGGTCGGGATAACTAACAGCCAGGGGTTCTTCGGCTTCCAGTTTTCTTGTGAGAGTGTGGACATATTGTTAAATTTTTTATTGTTAAATATTTAACAATAATATAGTAAAAATTTTTTAACCTGTCAAGCTAAAATTTTAAATCAAATTCTTTTTTGATTCTGGCAGCCATATCAAAAAGCGTGTTTGTAGTGGTTTTGAGGATTTCCCTTTCATTTTCATAATCGGCGCCTTCAAATGTTTCAATAAAATGGTCGCGCACTTTTTTATAAGCCTTCTCGCCTTTTTTTGTAATAAAGTTTTGAATAATAACCTGTCTTTCGCCGCGAATAGCATTTTTGCGCTTTATCAAGCCGCGCTCCTCCATACTTGAGAGAAACTTGCAGACATAAGAGCGCTTCATAATAATTTTTTTTGCTATGTCAATTTGTATTATCCCCGGGTTTAAGAGTATAGTTTCAAGGATAATGTACTCCTCATGGTTTATTTCAAAATTCATTTTTTTATGAATTTTCCGAAGCGCCTCATGCAGCGCTTTTGTAAAAAGCTCTGCCGCAAATTCTATCGATTGGTTATATGTAGGGGCATTTTTATCCATGAAATAATTTTAACACAAAATATTACCACCTGTGTTCATTGATATTAAAAAAGAAACTTTTTAATCCACCTGATTGCAACATCAGCCTCGTAAGGCTTGGGGAGGTAAAAATCGGCGCCTGCGGCGAGGATTTCTTTTTTATTGTGGACGGAGGAAGAAAAAATGACTCTTGGAGCGTTTTCAGGGTTTTTCTTTAATCTTCTGGAAATTTCAACTCCGCTTTTCTTGTCTGAATCGCCCCAGTCAAGCAAAACCACATCGGGTGCAAAGTCATCGTAAATTTTAAAAAAGTCGCCATAATCCCTGCAGACACGCACATCAAGCGAGTTCAGGGAACATAATGTTTCAAGAAGAAGCGAGAGTGCTTCATCTTTTTCCATAATTAAAACCCTGTTTTTACTGCCGCAAGCTTCGACCTTTCCGCGCAGTTTCGGGCGGTCTATTACATAGCAGGACTTACTTTTGCCGCGGCAGAGTTTAATGAGTTCAAAAAGCGCGTTTACTATTTGTTCATATGTTCCAAACCTGCCCTCAAAAGCTTCCAGTGCGCAAATTTCAAGACGCATAAGCGTTTCGCGCTCTTCTTCTTTAATATCCGAACTTAAGAGCGTAAATTTATTTTCAAAATCTCTTTCGCTGTAGAAACGACTCAGGACGTTATCAAATGCAAAAGTTAAGAAAGACGCGACTTTTTCAGCTTTTTGCATTGCGGTAATTATAATAAATTCATCATCAAAAAAATGCCCTGCAAAATCCTGCGCTCCAAGCGCCGAATTTACAATGGCGCCGAGAGTCTGCAAGACTTTCTGGTAGGCTATTTCACCGTATATTTCCCTGTAAATTCCTATGTTTGCTATCTTTGCAAACATAACGGCAGAACTTTTCGTACTTGCGGTAAGTTTTTTTAAAGCACGCACGGTAAGGCTTTTTTGTGCAAAATAAGTAACGGGATTGAAAGAATTTTCAAGATAACGCCTTAAGTGCGCTTTTATTCTCGCCTGAAACTCCTTTGGCGATATGGATTCGTCCATAAAATCATCCGCACCCGACTCAAGTATCTCAAGCCTGTCATCAACACTGCCCGACCTTGAAACGGCAACAATCACGGGGCGCACATTACAGGTAAGCGCACGCATTTTAGCACAAAAGTCAGGCAGATTTTCATCTATTGTATCAGACACAATTAAAAGCTCGGGTTCGATTTTTTGAATCATCCCGAGAGCCTCGCTTAAAGAGGGTATAACATATACTTCCTGTTCAAGCGCTTCAATAAGTTTTTTGTACTTGATTGAAAGCTCTTTTCTTTTGCTTATGATAAAAACGGTTGCGCTATACATCAGCTTTCTCCGGTTGCTGCACCTGAAATTGCTTTTCTGGTGGCGTTTTCTACTTCGTAGAGCGGAATATACACACTAAATTCACAAAAATTTTCACCCGCAGGGCTTATAACTTCTATCTTTCCTCCCATACTCTCAAGCAGATGTCTGGTAATATAAAGCCCAAGACCGCTGCCCTGTGCGGAACTTTTAAGATAGGTGTCTATTCTGTAGAATTTTTCAAAAATTTTATCAAGATACTTTTCTTCAATTTCCGTACCGTAATTTTTAACACTTATAAGCACATAATTTTTGTCATTTTTTACTAAAATATCAACTTTGTTTGAGTCTTTTGAGTATTTTGCCGCATTGTCAAGAATATTGATTAAAACCTGCTGAAGTTTGTTGGTATCGGCAAGTGCGGCTTCACCTGAGCGGACTGTAACATTAAAGTCAAAGTTTTTATGATTCATTTTAACAATGCTTATTGCACTGTTAAGCACATTTATAATATCCGTTTTTTTTAAAACCGTATCATCCGCGCCCGAGTCGATTTTGGAAACATTTAAAACATTTTCCACAAGATTGATAAGTCTTTGCGACTGTTCGCTGATTATTGTAAGGAATTTTTTCTTCTGCTCATCACTCAGGCATTCCCAGCTGTCAAGCATGGTCTTTGAAAAGCCCTTTATGCTTGTAAGCGGAGTCCTTATTTCATGAGAGAGTGTAGAGATAAATTCTTCTTTAATGTTGTCCATATTTGAATTATAACCCTTTCTCAGACCTGCTGCGGCTGATTTAAGTATTTTTTAACAATTTCAAAAAAATCATTGAGGCGATTTTTATCATAAAGGTAAAAATACCCGACAAGCACCTCAAAAGCCGTTGCAAGAGAGTGAATCCGGGGGTTGCTTCTTTTATTTATCGAAATTTTTAAATTCCTGCCTCGGCGCAAAAGTTCTTTTTCTTCATCATTAAAACTTTCAACAACGCACTCCAGCAAATGCGCCTGAAAAGAAGCATTTACATAGCGGGTTGAAAAGTTGTGCATAGCCTTTTGCGTCTTTGCCTTTGTAATACAGATTTCTCTTACAAAAAGTTCCCAGACTGCATCACCCAGATATGCACATTGTTTCAGGTCGCATTGAATCATAGAGATATTTTAACACAATATTTGATTAATATTTCTTAACAATAAGCCAAAACTTGTAAATTAAGCAGGAAAACATGACTTTATTTATGTATAGGAAGTTTATACAGGAAGATAATGCTATGGTGAATCAAGTACCATCGTACAACAGCGCATTCGTAAGTGATGCGATGAAATATCTTCAGCATGCTGCGGTAGTCGAACACAAAGACAGCATAACCGAGGATATTAAATCATCGCTTTCCATGGCACCGCTGATTGCTCTGCCAAGCGCATTGAGTGCAAAGAAAAGCACAATTAACGCGCTGAGAGTTGCAAACGGGGAAGGATTACCCGTGAAAGTCAAAAAAACTTTCGGGGAAAAACTCAAAGGTGTACCCAAAGGCATAGGAAATAAATTCTCTAATGCGTCAAAAAGCATAGGAAATATGCCTTCAAATATCAGCAGTGCATTTCACAACGCCACTGACGGACAGGCGCTTACAAGGGCAACAAATGTCTTTAAAAGCGGGGATGGGGTATTGTACCTTGACGACCTTTCAAATGCCATAACAACAGCGGCGCAAGAAGGTAAAGACACTTCAAAACTTGTCAGCCTGAGAAAAGAATTGACACAGGCTGTTGCAAACGGCGACAAGACTGATGACATAATAAAAAATGTGGATAAAGCACTCAAGGAAACCGCGCAAGCCGGCAAAAAAGGGATTTTTAGCAAAATGGCCGGCTATGCGGCAAAACCTTTTAAATGGCTCGGAGGCAAAATAACATCCTCTGGCGCATATAAATGGCTTGAGGGAACAAAATACGGCGGGCAGGCACTTTCAAAACTCGGCGGCTTTGCAAAAGTTGCAAAAAAAGGCGGTGCGGTCTTTGACCTTGTAATTGAAGGCGGAGCACAGCTTTTCGGCGAAGTTATACCCGCATTTAAAAACGGCGGTGTAGGCGCAGGTATAAAACAACTCGGCAAATCAAGCGTTCAGGTGGCAGGTTCCGTCGGCGGATGGGCACTGGGTGCAAGCCTCGGTACAAAAGCAGGCGCTGCCATAGGTACTGCAATCTGTCCCGGCATAGGAACGGCGGCAGGCGCGGTAATAGGTGCCGTAGGCGGTATTATAGGCGGTCTTATAGGCTCAAGTCTTTTCTCGGGAATTGCCAAAAAAATAACAGGCAAATCCGAAAATGATAAAATTGAAGAAAAACAGCTCCAACAGCAGGCAGCAATGGTTGCAGGCGACAGCGCAAGCGTATCACAGCTGCAAAGTGCGGTAGCCCAGCAGGTTCAATATGACATTGCAAGCGGAAATGTAACCGAAGATACCCAAAAAATGATGGGATATCTGCAAACACAAGGAACAGGTACATCCCAGCCGTCATTTGGCAGCCTTACCACAGGTACATCAAGCGGATTAATTGCAACAAACCCTGACGGCTCTTTTGACTTTTCGGTTCCGCAAGATGCTCTGCCGCAGATAAATTATTCCGGCTTGACAAACACCCAGAGCGACCCGCTTTTAGAAAATGTACAAACAGTTGCAATTTAAAAGTACTTAATCAATAATCGATTCGAGTGCCTTTATGTTCTCATAAGGCACTCCCGCTTCCGAGAGTTCTTCGGCAGAAAGCCCGAAGAGAGTTATCAAATCAAGTGCCTGAACACGGGATTCCCTTTTTGGCTTTTTTATCATGGAGAAAACTTCATTAAGCGCGCTCTCGCGTGTCATATAAAGTGAAGAATTTGTTTTGTGTAATATACGTTTTTTTGCTTTACCCATTTGAAAAATATTCTGCGCCAAAACTCAAAACTTGTAAAGGCGTTGTATAATTTTGTAAAAATTATTTTTTCCTCTTGACAACCCTGCCCGTATCCCTGTAGGCAATAAAAGAGAGAACAACACAGCAAAATGCAAAAAACATTCCGCATGCCATTGTATATCTGTATGCTTTTAAAAACGACAGGTCATAATTAAGTCCGAGATTCTGAAAAATATCGCGAAAACTTGCAAAGAGAGTAATTGTAATCGCAACCCCCAGAATATTACCCATATTCCTTGAAAGTGCAAGGATACCGCTTGCAATACCCAGCTGGTCTTTATTTACGCTTGAAATAATTGCAGTATTTGAAGGCGACTGAAAAAGCCCGTTGCCAAGACCCATAAGACCTGATAAAAGCATGATTAATATAACAGGCGTGTTTTTATCAAAAAGTATAAAAATCGACAGCGCGCAAAACGTCACAATGGGGCCTGCAAGAGTCAGATATCTGCTTCCGTATTTTCCCGCGGCAGAGCCGCTTAAAGGAGCCGTAACCATTAAAACCACGGAATAAGGCAAAATTATAAGCCCTGTTATAAAAGGTTTAAATTTTAAGATATCCTGAAGATAAAAAGGAAGCAAAATAGTGTTTGTAAACATCGCCATATAAGATGTCATAACCGCAAGGTTGCCAAACGTAAAAGGTTTTATTGAAAAAAGATTAAAGTTAATCATAGGATAGCTTATAGTATGGTCGCGATAGTAAAAAAGAAAACCGAAACCAAGACATACAACACCAAGAGTAAGGATTTTTATTGAACTCCAGCCCCAATGATACCCTTCGGATATTGCAAGCAGAAGTGCAAAAAGACTTATTGTAAAATAAATAAACCCGGGATAGTCAAACTTTATTTTTTCTTTTTGTGAAATAACGGAAGGTACCATTTTATAGGAATAATAGACGCCAAAAAGTGCTATGGGTATTGCCGGGATAAAAATCGCATGCCAGTTAAAAACCTGTATAAGCATACCGCCCAGAGACGGCCCTAAAAGCCCGCCTACCGCCACAAGACAGCCATTTAAGCCAAGCGCTTTGCCGCGGTCTTTTCCTTTGAATAAAGAAGCAATAACCGAAGAGGCGTTAGATATAATAATTGACGCGCCAAGCGCCTCAATACACCTGAAAGCAATTAAAAAAGGCAGCGACCGGGCCGTTGCATTTAACAGCGAACCGAGTGCAAAAAGTATGTATCCCGAGGCATAGAGCTTGTTTTTGGGAACCATATCTCCTATTTTGCCCCAGAAAGGCAAAAATACGGTCAGTACAAGGGTGTAGGCTATTATTACCCATTGAACCTGAGAAATAGAAACCCCTAAATCACGCGCCATCGGATAAAGCGCAAGATTTACTATTGTTGAATCAAGCATCCCCAGAAAATTGCCTGTAGCGATAATGGTAAAAATTACCCATTTAACGTTATTAAGCCTCATAGAAATAACTTAGCACAAACATAGAATGCCTTATAAAAATCTTTATATCTTTATGTATATGCAAGCAGAGCCAAATTCGCTATAATACAAAACATAAAACATACTAAAAGGAGCAAACAACAGTGGGTATCAGTGTTTCAGACTACCTTATTTCAAGGCTGCAAAAATTGGGCGTAAGCGAGTTTTTCGGACTTCCGGGGGATTATAACTTTAATATTTTAAAATCGGTAGAAAACAACCCCGAAACAAACTGGATAGGCTGTACAAACGAACTAAACGCAGGCTATGCCGCAGACGGCTATGCAAGAATCAAAGGCTATGGTGCACTTATAACCACATACGGAGTCGGGGAATTAAGTGCAATAAATGCCATTGCAGGCTCTATGAGCGAGTTTGTTCCGGTTATGAAAATAACCGGAATTCCCGCAACAAAAAACATTGAAGAAAACAGGCTTATTCACCACAACTTAAATACTCCCGATTATCACGCATTTATAAAAGCATATTCAAATGTTGTTGAAGCGGCTGCATTTTTAACAAAATACAATGCAAAAGAAGAAATTGACCGCTTAATTAACGTAATGGTAAAAGAAAAAAAGCCCGTATATCTGGCTTTACCCGTTGATGTTTGCAATGAAATAATAGAAGAAGACTACAGGGACACAGTAATTGAAAGCAATAAAGACTCGCTGAAGCAAGCGGTTTTAAGGGCGCTTGAAATAATAAACACCGCCCAAAACCCGTCTGTCCTTGCGGATGTTATGATAAAAAGATTTAATGCAAAAGAAGAATTTTATAAATTCCTTGAAAATACAAACTATCCCGTATCAACACTTTTAATGGGCAAGGATTTATTAAACTTTGAAACCCCTAACTATTCGGGCACATATGTCGGAGCGTTTGACAACCCTATGGCATACAAGAGCATTAACAACTCCGACTGCCCGATTTTTATAGGGACGGTAATATCTGATATCAACACGCAGGGTTTCAGCCTGAAATTCAATCCTGATGATTATATAAACATTCAGGGAAATTACACGGTAATAAAAAATACGTTGTATAAAGATGTCCTTATGAAAGATATGCTGAATGAATTAAGCAAAAGCGCAAAAAAACTTGATGAAAACTGCGTTAAGTACGATTATTACTATCATGATATTATCCCCGATGATAAAAAACTGCGCTGCGACTACTTTTATCAAAAAATGCAGGACTTTCTGCGCGAAGGCGACAATCTCATATGTGAAACAGGGCTTATAAACCTTGCCCTTGCAAAACTCAAGCTTAAAAAGAACATAAGCGTAAACAACCAGATTCTGTGGGGTTCAATCGGCTGGGCAACAGGAGCGGCACTGGGCAGCGCGCTTGCAGATAAAAACGCAAGAACGGTTTTAATAACCGGAGAAGGCTCCCACCAGCTAAGTGCACAGGAAGTAAGCACCATGATGAGGAATAATTTAAAACCCGTAATTTTTGTAATAAACAATGACGGCTATACTATAGAGCGGATTTTGTCGGATAACCCCATGGATGAATTTAACAACATTGCAAAATGGAACTACACAAAGCTCCCTTATGTCTTTGGCTCAAATGTATACAGCGCAAGTGTAAAAAGCGACATTGAGCTTGATAAAGTCCTTGATAAAATAAATACCGAACAAAAAGACAAACTCTGCTATATAGAACTCTGCACAGATATGTTTGATATGCCGGAACTTGCAAAAAAGGCTTCAGAAAAACTCAAACTTAAAAACTAGTTTTGTGATATAATTCTTTTTGCAAAAATAAACGGAGAATTTATGAAAACACTTGATATAATCGTGCCTGTCTATAACGAAGAGGACTGTATAGATAAAACTCTCGAGCGTCTTTTAAATTTAAAAGAAACTTTTCGCTCAAAACTAAAGGTGAATTTTATCTTTGTAAATGACGGCTCAAAAGACTCAAGTGCGCAAATTCTTGCAAAATATGCAAAAGAAGATAAAAACATAAAACTCATTAACTTTTCAAGAAACTTCGGCCACCAAATGGCACTTACGGCAGGGCTTGATTATTCAAAGGGCGATTATATAGCAATAATTGACGCGGATTTACAGGACCCGCCCGAGCTTATTTACAATATGTATGAAAAATGCCTTGAAGGCTATGATATTGTCTATGGCAAAAGACTTAAAAGAAAAAATGAAACAGTGTTTAAAAAACTCACAGCCTGGGGCTTTTACAGAACGCTAAAATCAATGTGCAATCTTGATATCCCGACGGACACTGGTGATTTCAGATTTATTACAAAAGATGTCAGGGATGCCTTTAACTCTATGCGCGAAAAACACCGTTTTATAAGAGGTATGATACCCTGGACAGGTTTTAAAAGCGCGCCGCTTCCGTATAACAGGGACGAAAGAGCCGCAGGCGTTACAAAATATCCTCTCTCAAAAATGCTCAAACTGGCGCTGGACGGGATTTTTTCTTTTTCTTTTAAACCCGTTGAAATGCTCTTTACGCTCAGCACGCTTTTATTTATAGTATCACTCATTGTACTTGCGGGTGCATTTTTCTTTGAATTTGAAGAAGAATGGATAATCAGTTTTGTTCTCGTATTTTTAAGTTCCGTTCATATGCTCGCGTTTGGCATACTGGGTCAATACATAGGCAGAATTTATGATGAAACAAGAAACAGGCCTTTGTATATAGTAAAAGATACAATAAATTTTTAAAAATCAGGCAATTTTTTATCTTCAGTTGTTTTAGCAAATTTGCACTATGATTCAACCTGTTAAAAATTTTAATACTTTAAGCTTTAGGGGCGCCTCCCCGCAAAGAAAAAATGACGATTTGATATTTGATGATATCAACCGCATGTTTGTGCAGCGCGATAAAAAACAGCTTGAAGAAAGACAAAAACAGACAAGAGTACGGCAAAATAGCGAAACTACAAGAAGAAAACAGACAGGACAGCCTTCAGGTACACGCACCCGCTCTCAGGAACATAAAAGAGCGCACAGCCAGAAAGTATACAGGCGCACATCCGACGGCGATGTTCTTGTTTACACACCCACAATAGAACACCTGCCCGAGAGAAACCGCAAGAAAAAATCTTCCCCTCTTGCACCCGCAGCGCTTACGCTTGCACTTTTACTGTCAGCTGCAGGCATAGGAACTGCCGTTAACAAAAGCGCACGGCAGGAAGCACCCTCTATCCCCGCAATAAGTGAAACTGCCGCTGAAACATACGGCGCAGACAATGAAATTTTAATGCAAGACTCAACATCTTACGATTACATCGACGTTATGCAGGCCGTTGATATAATAAAATCAGATGAAAACTTAAGCAGGGTTTTCTACAATTTGATAGAAACAAAAAATAATATGGCACAGACCATAGGCGAGCCTGTAGAAATACTTGAAGAACTCCTTGATGAACCCTGGGCGAAAGGTGTTGAAATAGAACTTGTTCTGCCGCAAATTTTTGCAGAATCATCGGGCATGCACTATCTTGATGATGGCAGTGTAAATTCAAGCTATGCTGACTGCAACGGTTTTATGCAAATAAGCACTGGTGCAGAATTTGACATGAATAAAATTTATTTCAGCGAAAATCCCATGGACAGAGATAACCCAACAGACAATCTGAAACTCGGGATTGCATACGACAGTGAACTTTTAAACAATTATTTTGAAGATGATATGTTTAACGCCATTGCGGCATACAACTGCGGCCCTGCAAATGCGAAAAACGGCAACTATTACGGTGCAGACGGGTACGCGGAGAAAATTCTTTCATATTATAAGGTGCTCAAAGACAACCCTCAATTTACACAAATGCTTCTTGACGGTGCATTGGACGAATACCAAAATGAATTTTTGAATTAAATTACTTGCCTATTTCAAGCGCTCTGCTTGCCATGGCTTTTGTAATCGACATAACGCCTAAAGAAGCTTCGTATGCCCTCTGGGCAAGCGTTGCGTCGGCTATATCAACCATGGGGTTGACGTTTGACATCCTGACAAAGCCCTCGCTGTCTGCATCAGGATGCCCCGGACGATAAACTTTCTCGGCAGGAGTAGGGTCTTCGACAATTCCCGTAAACTTTACCCCGCCTTCAAGAAAGGGAATGGTTCCGATACCGAAAACATCCTCTTTCATTGTATTTAAAAGCCCCGCAAAAGATATATCCTCGGTCGCATTCAACACGGGTATTTTTCTTACATAGTTAGGTGTATCCATATTTGCGACGTTTCTTGCCGCAACTTCGATTCTTCTGCCGTGCGCCCTGAGTCCGCCCGCACCGACATCAAAAGCATCCATAATGCTCATTTTATATGCCTTTCAATTACTTACCTACGTTAATTACCGTCTTTATCTCGGTTATGGTATTTGTCATCTGACGCGCCGCAACCGCATAGAGAATGGAGTTTTTCTGCATAAGTGCAAGCTCGTCTTCTGCGCTCAGCGCCTGACTTTGAGGCTCCATAACACCCGAGGGGCCGAGTTTTTGACTTAATTTTGTTTCAAGGTCAGAGTTCATGGTGTTTAAGTACTGTGAAAACTCAATGTCTTTTCGCACATAATTAGGTGTATCCATATTGGCAATGTTACCCGATACAGCCTCCTGCCTTGCGGCTATTAAGTCGAGAAAAAGTTGTGATTTCTGAATAGGATCAATAGGTGAATACATAGTTTATTATTCCCTTATGTTAATTGCTTTGTCATACATGTCTCCGACCGTTTTCATAAGCGTAGTCGAAGCAAGGAGCGAGGTATTAAGGCGCATAATTTCATCCACCGTTGCAAAGATATCAACATTTGAGCGCTCTATACCGTACTGGGCAATTCTGTTGTGATCTTGAATAAGCACTGTATCGCCCGATTCTTCGGTAGCTGCAAAACGGTTTTTACCCACCTCTTTTAAGCCTTCCGGGTTTGCAAACTGCACAAGAGGAATCGTACCGCAATATGTGCCTTCTCCTGCGGGGTCTTTATAAGTGTATACTTCCCCGTTGGGTCTTATTTCGGTTTTAACGCTTGTTGCGTCAATTTTTATGCCGCCGCCGACTAAATCACCCGTTGTTGTAACAAGGTAACCGTCTTTATTTAATGTAAAAGATCCGTCGCGTGTATAATAAATCTCACCGCCCGGAGAGGTTACAGGCATATACCCGGGGCCCTTAAGACCTATATCAAGAGGATTTTGCGTCAACTGAAACGAACCCTGTGCATGATTTGTGCGAATAGCTCCCGACACATAGCCCTGCTCGTCCAAGACATCATCAAAGCGCATGGCTTTATAGCCGTGCGTATTTGCATTACCTATATTTTGTGAATAATATCCGAATTTTTCAAACTGGTGCAGGGTATTTATGGTGCTGCGCCTCATTATTCCCTGTAAATTATAACCGCTATACATCTATTATGCACTTCCTAACTCTTGTATTGCTCTTGATAACTTGCTGTTTTGCAGCATAAAAAGCTGCCTGTTGGCATCAAAGTTTCTCTTAACGGGTACAAGCTCCATAAACTCCTGCTGCAAAGAAACGTTTGAGTACTCCAGACACTGCTGCTCAACACATGGCTCCGTTACAATCGCGCCTTCCGAGGACACGACGGCAATTTTGCCCGCGTCAACCATTTTTCGCGTCTGTGCATTAAAAATGCTGATATTTCCTTCTTTTGAAATTTTTACATCCTTAAGCTCGTCAGGCACAACAGGAAAAACAATGGGCTGACCGCCTGCGGATAAGACATTATGACCTTTAACACTCAGGAGATTTCCGTCTTTATCAAGATGAAATCTGCCGTCGCGCGTAAGTTCTATCGTCCCGTCTTTATGCAGAAGCTGAAAATAGCCCTTTTCGCTGAGCGCACAATCAAGCGGACTTTGGGATACGATTATCCTTCCGACCTGGTCATCTACTGCGGTCGAAAGTGCATGGATTCCCAGATACTGGGCAAAAGATGACACAACGGGCTCTTTTCTCTGATAGCCCACCTTATCGGAACCTGTAACGTTTTCAGAGCCTATGCCCATAATTTCCATACCGAGGTGCATGGCTGAAATTGACATTCCAAGCCCTGTTTTGGATAAACTTACACCGCCTTGTAATCTCATTTTGAGTTACTCCTTTTTTACGTTGCGTCGGCAACATGTGAGTTTTATACAGGGGAACCTTCAAAAAATACTCTGTATGACCCAGATATTTTTTAATTATTTTTTTTCAAAAGTCAAATTGGAAAAATCTTTATCTATTTTAAATATGATTTTTATAACCGCATGTGCCATAAGCATTAACTGCGGCGATACGGATGATGAGGCTGAAATCTCTGCACGCGCTTTCTTAACGGTGTCTTTAGGGATTTCTTTTTTTGAAGTTTCTACAATAAGCCCCGTTTGAATGTTTAAATCTTCGGATTCTTTCTTTAGAACAGCAAGCACCTTTTCGCGCGGAAAATTTTCAATACAATTTATGATAATCTCAACCTTGCCGCTCTGCGTCATCTCAAGCAAAGCTTTAACATTTGAAAAATTCATGGTTTCAATAAGAATGGTGATACTCTGCAATCCGTCATCAGAGGATTCCGCACCTGTTTTATCAAAAACATCTATGTCAAAGTCAAGATTCTCGCCCTTATCGTTTAGCGGAAGCCATGGAAGATAAAGCAGAATAAAATTCTTCAGAGCAGATGTAGAGTCCGTGGTCGCGGCACTTATGACACCTAAAGTATTTATAAGGTCTTTAAGCTGCTGTGTATCGCTTATACCCGCTTTTGCAGCCTGCGACATTGTCTGCACAAGTTTTTGCATGGCAGCTTTTGAATTATCTCCCAGAAGCTGTGCCAGTGCGTTTAAATCTATTTTTCCGCTTGATAAAAGCAAAAGAAGCTGCATATTCTGTGCGCTTGTAAGTGTTTTAGTGCTCACCATCTGTGAAATTACCTGCGTGATTTCTTTTGGCATATTTAAGAGTTCTTTTACATATTTTGCGGTTTCTTCAACTTCCATGCGCGTCATTTTAAGCTCGGGCGAAAGAGTCTGTTTTTGCTGTGTTTGAGGGGTATTTGACATAATTGAAGCCGAAAAATCCCCGCCTGTTTTAAATGTATTCTGAGGCTTTATCTGATTGTTTATGATATTTGTTACAAGCCTGTTTAAATATCCCGAAGGATTAAAATTATTCATTATAAACCTTTAACGATTTTTTAAATTATTTCAAGCCAGTTTTTGACAATGTCGCTTACATAGGTAAAAGACGGCAAAGTGCCTATGTTTTCGCCCCTCAGGTTTTTATTATACACTAAAACCGGCACCATTTCACGCGTGTGGTCTGTGCCTGTGAATGTAGGGTCGCAGCCATGGTCTGCTGTTATTATAAGTAAATCATCACTATCAAGCGATGAAATAATTTCGCTTAAATAAGAATCAATCTGCTCTATTGCACACTTGTACCCGTATGAGTCGCGCCTGTGCCCGTAGAGCATATCAGTATCGACAAGATTTGTAAAAATTAAATCCCATTTTTTTTCTTTAAGCGACTTAACGGTTGCTTCAAGCCCTTCTTTATTTGAACCTGTTGGAATTGCCTCGCTTATACCCGAGTTTACAAATATATCTTTAATTTTTCCTATAGAAAGCACTTTTTTGCCCGCGTCTTGAACTTTATTTAAAAGCGTCGGCTCAGGCGGCGGAACCGAGTAATCATGCCTGAATTTACCTATTCGCGTCGGTTTGCCTTCAATTATTTGATAAGGGCGTGCAATTACCCTTGAAACACCCCAATTGCCGTCATCAAGAATTTTTCTTGCAATTTTACACCAGTCATAAAGAGTTTCAAGCGGAATAATATCTATGTCGACAGCAACCTGAAAAACGCTGTCCGCACTTGTATAGACAATGGGAAATTTTGTTTTTTCATGTTCTTTGTGCATATCTTCGATAATTTTTGTACCTGAAGCGGGGATATTTCCCAGAATCCCCTTGCAGCCCGTCTGTTTAATAAATTCATCAATTATTTCGGGCGGGAATTTTTCATACGTTCTAAAAGGATGCTTAAGCACAAGACCTGCTATTTCCCAGTGGCCCGTCGTGGTATCTTTGCCTTTTGACTTCATTTTCATAATGCCGTACTTAGCTTCGGGAGTGTCCGTCTTTTTAACACCTTCAATGTCTTTAATGTTGCCAAGCCCCAGTTTTTCAAAGTTTGGCACATTTAAGCCGCCTTCTTTCTTTGCAAGGTTGCACAGAGTATTGCAGGTTAAATCATCACCATAGTCACAAGCGTCCTCAATGGCGCCTATGCCCATGGAATCTATGACAATTATTGCCGCTCTTTTCATTTTATTACCCCCGCGTCATCTCCCAAATAGTCAAGGTGCCACTCCTGTATAGCTTCCCCGGGGTATAAAATGCCGATTCCGGGCGGATAAGGCACAATCATTTCGGATGAAACCTTTAAAATTGCATTTTCTTTTGAAACAAAAGCATAATCTTTATAAAAAGCTTCAAACGGAAGCATTTTAACAAACGGGAAAGGCTGAAAACTTGCTTTAGGCTCCTGCGTTTGTTTTGTTAATTTGACTTTTTTAATTGCATTTTTTAGTCTGTCGAGTTTTGCCCTTGTCGTTCCTATGCCGCAAAGATAAAGCGCACAGACATCTGAAGCCATTTCATCTTCAATATGAAACTCTCTGAAAAGTTTTTCTGAGAGTTCTAAGCCCGAAACGTCGGGTCTTTTTATTAAAATCTTTGTCGGGTCCGAGTTTTCGTTGTCATAAAACTCCCAGCCCTCTTTTCTTAAATCTTTTTTAAAATGTTCTATATTATTTATCAAATCATCAATCGCTTTTTTGCCTTCTTTTGAATGAAGATATGTAACAGCCGCCTCAATACAGGCAAGAAGCGGGTATGAGGGAGATGAAGTATTAAAAAGGTTTATCGCACGCTGCACCTGACGCCACTCAAAATCATCCCTTATTCTGTTTGAAACATGTAAAAGCGCACACTGATTAGGCGCGCCCGCATTTTTATGAAGCGAATTTATTACAAAATCTGCACCCTGCTCAAGCGCGGTTTTAGGCAGTTTATCCGAAAAATTATACAGAGCGCCGTGCGCTTCATCGACAATTAAATAAACACCGTATTGCCTGCATATCTTAGAAATTGCTTCAATATCAGAGTTTACGCCCTCATAAGTAGGGCTTGTAATAATTAATGCTTTGTACTGGTTAAGTTTCAGGTTGTTTTCAACCTCTTCGGGATTTATTTCACCGTAAATTCCAAAATAATCATTTGTCTCGGGCATAAGCCAGTCAACACGGGCGCATGTAACAACAAGGCCGTTGTAGACGGACTTGTGGCAGTTTCTTGCAACCAGAACCCTGTCGCCCTCTTGAATAACGGATTTCATCGCGGCAAGAATACCGAGCGTTGCCCCGCCTGTCAAAAAGAAAGTGTTTTTTGCCCCGAAACAATCGGAAGCACGCCCCTGAGCCATTAAAATAGCACCCGAGGGGTCTGCAAGGTTGTCAAAACCTTCAATTTCAGAGTAGTCCCAGTTATAATAACCCTCCAGATTAGGTAAATAAGGGCTTTTTTGCCCGTGCGAGGGTGTGGTAAAAAGTATACGTTCAGGTTTTTTGCTTAATAATTTTATTATGCTCATCTTATTTTTTATAATAGAATATTTGATATGGATGTACAAGAAAAAATCAAAAAATTACGCAAAGAGATTGAGCTTTACAGTTATTACTACTATGTAGAGGACAACCCTAAGATTGAGGACTATGAGTATGACGCACTTTTTCGCGAACTTCAAAAGCTTGAAAACGAACACCCCGAACTCATTACACCCGACAGCCCGACACAGCGCGTAGGCGGCATAAGCGAGAAATTTAACGCGGTTGCACATAAAAACCGCCTGTACAGTCTTGATAACGCCAATAACGACGAAGAACTTGCCAGGTGGTATGAAAGAGTACTGAAAGACACGACAGGCTTAGAGGGGCAGCTTACACTGTTTTCGCCCAAAATACCTCTTGCATGCGAATATAAAATCGACGGTCTTGCAGTCAGCCTTACCTATGTAAACGGCGTATTTACGCAGGGGCTGACACGGGGCGACGGAATCACAGGGGAAGACATCACAAATAATTTAAAAACCATAAAAGCCATACCCCTGAAGCTTTTTGAACCTTTAAACGTCGAGGTGCGCGGCGAGGTTTACATGCCTGTTTCATCTTTTGAAAAACTCAACGCAAAACAGCTCGAAACAGGACAAAAAACATTTGCAAACCCCAGAAACGCAGCCGCGGGAAGCGTGCGCCAGCTTGACCCGAAAATTACCGCCGGCAGGGATTTATCCATTTTTATTTACGGCGGAATCTTTGAGAAAAAAGATGCCCCCAAAACCCACAGCGAAACTATGGAAAAGCTTTCCAAACTTGGTTTTCGCACAAATAAAGTAACAGTTGTTAACGGTATAGATGATGCCGTAAAATTTTGCAAAAGCGTGGATGAAATCCGCCACGGGCTTGATTGGGCAACCGACGGTGTTGTCATAAAGGTAGATGAGCTTGCAAAACAGGAAGAACTCGGCTTTACCTCCCGCGTCCCGAAGTGGGCAATAGCCTTTAAATTCCCGCCCGAGGAGGTCTGGACGGAACTGGAGAGCATAGAATTTTCCGTCGGCAGAACGGGTATAGTGACACCCGTTGCAAACTTAAAACCCGTATTGCTTGCAGGGAGCACCGTTGCGCGTGCAAGCCTTTACAATTTTGATGAAATTAAACGCCTTAACGTCGAGGCGGGCGACAGGGCGCTTGTTAAAAAAGCGGCAGAAATTATCCCGAAAGTAATAAAAACGGAAAAAACCGGCAAATCAAAACCCTTTAAAATGCCCGAAACCTGTCCCTGCTGCTCAACACCGCTTGTTGAAATAGAAGGCGAAGTAGCACTATACTGCCCCAATAAAACAGGCTGCAGCGCCCAGATTAAAGGAAGAATAGAGTATTTTGTATCCAAAAATGCAATGGACATAGAGGGTTTGGGCGAATGTATCATCTCGCAGCTTGTAGAGCGAAAAATGGTCTACAGTTATGCGGATTTATACGAACTTACAAAAGAACAGCTTTTAGAACTTGACTTAATTGCCGAAAAATCCGCACAAAATCTGCTTGACGCCATAAATGCTTCAAAAAATGTCAAACTGCCCAAGTTTATAAATGCGCTGGGCATAAGACTTGTAGGTAAAGAAAGCGCCGATATTCTGGCGCAAAATTTTTCTGACCTGAATGCCCTTAAATCCGCTTCTATTGAGGATTTAAACGCAATTGACGGCATAGGCGAAAAAATGGCAAAAAGCATTTATGATTATTTCAGAAATGAAGAAAACCTGAAAGCCATAGATAAAGTGCTTTCTCTGGGTCTAAAACCCGAAAATACATACAGGCGCGAGGAAGATTTAAAACTCAAGGGTCTTTCTTTTGTGCTTACAGGCACACTTGAAGAGTTTTCGCGCGATAAGGCGCAGGAGATTTTAAAATCTCTGGGCGCCAAAACCCCCAACTCGGTAAGCAAAAATACCGATTACGTTATTGCAGGCGCAAATGCGGGTTCAAAATTGACAAAAGCGCAAAATTTAGGTATTAAGATAATAAACGAAGAGGAGTTTAAAAAACTCATCAGTGATAAGGAGGAAATATGAAAAAAGTTTTAGCGGCAGCCGCCGTTTTAGGCGTAATAGGCGCAGTTGCGGCAGGCAGCGTATTTGCGGCAGAGGGCGAAGAAAAAGCCTATGTAAGCGTTTCAACAAAAGCCGCTCAGGAGTTTGCACCTAATGTAGCAAATATTAAATTCTACATTGAAACGTCAGACAAGGATTTAAATATTGCAACTCAAAAAAATAAAGAGCAAACCGCAAAAGCGCTTGAAGCAGTTAAAAAGCAGCTTGACAGCGCAAAAGGCGACAGCGTAAAAACAATTAATTTCAGTGCAAACCCGGAATATAACTACAAAAACGGCAAAAGAACTTTTATCCAATACAGGGTTTCAAACGGTTTTCAGGTAACACTCAAAAACACCGACAAACTGGGTGATGTAATAGCGCAGGGGCTTCAAAACGGTGCAACGCGCGTGGATGACCTGAATTTCTCGCTTGATAACACGGATAACGCCTGCAACGCCCTTATAAAAGAAGCTGCAGCACTTTCGCGCACAAGAGCCAATGAAACCGCAAAAGCAGCAGGCAGCTATGTGACAGGTATTAAATCAATCAATGCAAGCTGCTCGGGCGACAACACATATTACCCGCAGGTAAGAATGCTAAACAGCGCAAAATTCGCCGCCGATTCGGTTGCCGAATCCTCCGCAGGCTCAGCCGTTCCCACGGAATTAGGCACAATCAAAATGTATGCAAACGTAAACGCGCAGTATTTTGTGAAATAAATTAAACAAAACATTTCAGGGCATGTGTTTTACATGCCCTGTTTTTGTGTATTATTATAATATTTATGGATTACAGTGAAGTAGTTTTAAAATTCGGTCTTAAGGTAAAGTTTGAAAGAGAGAAAAAGGGTCTTTCGCAAAGTGAGCTTGCTGAAATTGCGGGGCTTAATACAAATTCCATAGGAAAAATTGAGCGTGCCGAAGTTACACCGGGTTTAAAAACAATCCATGCAATTGCAAATGCCCTTTAGGTGCCCGTGGAAGAACTTGTTAATCCCAAAAAAATTGATTTATAAAATCCCCTTGCTTTTTTTATTGATTAATGCTATTTTATCCATGTAATTGTTAAGCGATTAGATAACCTTTTAGAGAACAGGTTTTACGGTTTGGCTTAATGATTTGGATGTTAGTTGAAGTGAAGTTTAGCTTTTAGCATTTTAGGCATTTCGTGAAGTATAAATTCAACAATAAATATTTAAAAGACAACTCTAAACCCGGCAGCTGGCGCCGCGGTTATGAGTATTTTCAAAAAGGACAGGTGGAAGAAATCACCCTTAAAGATTCAACCGTAACTGGTAAAATCAAGGGCAACTACAAGTCTTACTATGAAACATCCATAAAATTCAACAAAACAAGTGCAAAACCTTCCTGCTCCTGCCCGCTTGAAGAACCCTGGTGTAAACATGCCGTGGCTCTTGGTTTAACGGCACTTAAGGATTACCTGTGGGATGAATTTTTATACGAAAAACACGACATAACACCTGTCTTTGAAGATGAAGATTTACCGATGTGCGAGAACCCGCAGGGCGGGTATATTTTCCACTTTAGCCCCAAAAGGCGGCAGAATTTCTTCTCCATACTTGTTATGGACAGAAATACAAAACGCGTCATAAGGGACTTGGAAGGCATTTTTAAAGCAGTTCTTGAAGCACAGAAAAACGACCCGGATTTTCAGCTTAACAATGCGCAAAAACTTGAAGCAATGATGTTCAAAATGCTTCTTAAGCAATCAAGACTGGATAAAAAATCGGGCTGGTATGATGTCCAGATAAATAAATTCGACGAATTTTTCAGAATGCTCTCCAAAATGGAAGATGTAATCGACGCCAAAACACATAAAAAAATCCGCTTTGACAATCAAACCTGGAAGCTGTGTCTTGCGGTAAATATTTCCTACGTCGGCAACGTACTTCTCTCGCTTTACTGGGAGCGCCCCGACGGAAGCGAAGTCTATCCTTTTGAAGAAATCCGCTACTTCTCACGCCAGCTTAAATGGGGCAGATACAAAGATGTTATCTTCCAAACAGACGCACAGGTGTCGATTTTACCTCAATATCTCACAAAAGCGTCATTTACGGATATTAAAGACGCAGAGGGCGGAAAATTTATCTATGAAGAACTCCCGAAACTTCGCAAGATGATGAGCGTATACTTAAGCGAAGAAATGGAAAAACTCGCCTTTGAAAAGCGTCCGCCAAAATGCATTGTAGAGCTAAGCATTGACTACGACCTTTCGCTTAAAGCGTCTTTAGACTTTGAATACGACGGTGTCAGGGTGCCGTATTCAAAAACGCCCAAGTCCCCTTACGTAACAATCAAACAGCCGGAAAAAGACCTGCTCTACTGGGTTAAAAGGGATATGCAGTTTGAAGAAAGAGCCTATCAAATGCTCCTTGCCTGCCGTTTTGCCCCTATGCAAACAAACAACCTCGCACTTGAAAAAGAGTATGCAATCGACTTTTATAACTATTATATAAACAAAGCGGGCGAAGGTTGGGAATTTATTGAAAAAGACGATATGAGCCTGTACAAGCTCAACAATAAAGGCTTTGAACTCAAAGCAACGATAGACTTTATAGAAGAGTCTACCGATAAGTTTGAAATAGAACTCCACGGCGAAGTTGACGGCGAAATAATAGAGTTTGAAAAGATTCAGGATTTAGTCTACGAAGGTGCAAAATACTATAATACAAAGGGCAAAGGCCAGGCGGCAATCCCTGCGGATGATATTTTATCCCTTTTAAAATCCTTTAACACATATGATGTTTACAAAAACGAAGAAGATAAATTTATCGTCAAAACCTACCGTGCGGGCGTTGTTTCCGAAATGGAGTCCATGGGTGTCAAGCTCAAAATGTCGCGTAAGTTTTCTAAATTCTGGAAAGAAATTTCAACTTTTTCAAACATGGAAAACACTCCGCTTCCCAAGGCAACCGTTGCAACACTTCGCGAATACCAGACAAAAGGCTACAGCTGGCTGTGGTTTCTGTATAAATACGGCTTAAACGGCATTCTGGCGGATGATATGGGGCTTGGTAAAACTCTTCAAACCCTGACGCTTCTGCAAAAAGCAAAGGAAAAAGACGGTAAAGAGCCTGCACTTGTCGTATGCCCGACATCGGTCGTGTTTAACTGGGAAAATGAAATAGAAAAATTTGCCCCAAATCTTAAATACCTTGTACTTACGGGAGTTGAGAGAAAAACACAGTTTAAAAACATACCTAAATACGATGTCATCGTAACTTCATATGCCCTTGTAAGGCGCGATATAGAAGAACTTAAAAAACACGAGTTTCGCTATGTGATACTTGATGAGTCGCAAAATATCAAAAACGCAACCTCGCAGACGTCAAAAGCCGTTAAAGAACTCAATGCCAAACACAAACTGGCACTCAGCGGCACGCCTATTGAAAACAGGCTTGAAGAGTTGTGGAGTATTTTTGACTTTCTTATGCCGGGCTTTTTATTTGACGCAAATGAATTTAACTACCGCTACGTCAACCCGATTGTCGAAAAAGGCGACAAGGCGGTTGAAAGACGCCTTAAAGGGCAGATTTTCCCCTTCATCCTGCGCCGCATGAAACGCGATGTCGCAAAAGACCTGCCTGATAAAATTGAAGCCGTTGCATACTGCGAACTTACACCCGAGCAAAAAGACCTCTATCTGCAGGTGCTGGACTCTACAAAAGAAGAACTCTTCAAGTCGATTGAAACAGTGGGCCTTGAAAAGTCCAGAATGTCTATATTCTCTGCTCTTTTGCGCTTGAGGCAAATATGCTGCCACCCCAGACTCTACGACAAAGAAGGCACTTTAGGCATAAACGAGTCGGGTAAATTTGAACATTTGCAGGAAATGCTTGAAGAAATCATCTCCGAAGGGCACAGGATACTGCTTTTCAGCCAGTTTGTCGGAATGCTCGATATTATTAAACAATGGCTTGAAACAAAAGGTATCAAGCATGAATACCTCTCGGGCGCGACTAAAAACCGTCAGGAAGTGGTCGAGCGCTTCAACTCCGACCCCACTATTCCCATTTTCCTCGTATCGCTTAAAGCCGGCGGAACGGGGCTCAACCTTACGGGAGCGGATTATGTTATTCACTACGACCCGTGGTGGAACCCTGCCGTTGAAGATCAGGCAACAGACAGAGCCTATCGTATCGGTCAGACAAAGAAAGTTTTTGTATACCGCTTAATTACAAAAGGCACGGTGGAAGAAAAAATCCAGCGGCTTAAATCCAAAAAACGCTCGCTTGTGGACAGTGTAATCTCTATCGACAGAAATATCGCAAAAACACTTACATATCAAGACATTAAAGACATATTCAGCGTTTAGAAAGCTTTGCCATTGCACTCAGAATTTCATTGTGTGCAATGCTCAAAACATTGTGCTCACAGGACTCCTCGGGAGTCTGCATTATGATATTGAGCGAATTTTGAAGTTGGGTAAGACATAAAACCGCCGTATTTAGTTTTTCGAGAATTATAAATTGTTCGTCTTTATTCATACGTATATTATACAGATATTATCATGATAATGCAACAATTTTATCATTCTAAGATATTTTGTTATTATAAATATATGATTAAAAAGCTGTCAAAAAGCGGTTCAAGCTACTCGCTGACCATTACAAAAACAATGCTTGAAATACTCGGTATCGACCCTAAAAACGACTTTGTCGAACTTCGTTTCGAGGGCGAAAAACTGATAGTTACAAAAGTGAAAAATAAACAGCAGGGAAACGAATAATTTATTTAAAGGCTTATTTGTCTTTATTCATTGCCTTGAGCTGTGCATTTGCAATTTTTGCGCGCAGTGAATTGATTAACCCGGTAAATGTCAACTGCTGCTCGGCTTTATGTGCTGTTGATAAATCCAAAATGTCATTACCGCTAAAACCTGTCAGCAGATTCATCTGCGCCTGATTTGCAGCCATAGTGTTGTATATGGCGTTATTTCTCTGTGCAATAAGCTGCTGTTGATAAAGCGAGTTAATAAGCAATGACATATCTTTCCCTTTCGCGCATTATTATAGCACAAATGCAGGGCGCCTTCAACCCTACCTCAGTGTCGTGACTTCCATATCAAGCTTGTCTTTAAAGGCGCGCTTGAGGTCGGATTCAAGCTGCGGGTCATTATTTACCCAGAGGTTGGAACTTGTAAGCATTTGTATGCGCTGCGAATCATCGTCGGCAAAGTCAATCACAACCGGGTCGTCGCCTTTATACTTTGCAAGAAGTTCTTTTAAATAAATATTTTCTTCAAAAGCTAAGTCCTGATTGTACTTTATGGTAACAAGGTTGACTTCGCCTATGAGCTTAACATCCTGAACAATAAGGTTAACCTCCTCATCGCGGTTCTGGATTTTAGCTTTTATTATAACTCTTTCATCGGAAGCCATATACTGACCGCAGTTCTCAACGGTTTTGGGGAATGCCACAACTTCCATTCTGCCTGTAAGGTCTTCGATTGTGCCTGTTTTTAAGAATTTTGAAGGGTCTTTTCTTGTGGGTTTTTGAACCACCTGCGACAAAAGCCCGCAGATTGTGACGGATTTGTCATTTTCAGGCTTTTCCATAATATTCTGTACGGTGTCGGTTGTAATGTATTTAAGTGTATCTTTAATAGATGATAACGGGTGCGAGGTAACATATATCCCCAGAAGCTCTTTTTCAAACTGCTGAATCTCGGAGTCTGAGAACTCATCATCCGATGAACCCAAAAGTTCAAAAGTCGGAATGTTTAAATCCTGCGCCTCTTCGCCAAGTGCCGCAAAAAGGCTCACCTGTCCCGTGCTCTGCGCTTTTTTGTCCTTGTGAACGTAATCCACAACGTTATCAATATTGTCAAGCAGCTGTTTTCTGCTCTTTTCAAGCGACACAAAAGCACCCGCTTTGATTAAACTTTCAAGAGTCTTTTTATTGAGGCACTTTGTATCAACGCGTGAACAAAAATCAAAGAAGCTTTCAAATTCTTTGTTTTCACGTTCTTTTTCAATTTCTTCAATAACCGCGCCGCCCACGTTTTTAATCGAGGCGAGTCCGAAGCGGATATTATTTCCGTCAGGCGAGAATTGCGCCGAAGATTTGTTGATATCAGGGGGAAGCACCTTGATACCAAGAGTCTGGCACTGCAGAATGTACTGCTGGGTTTTATCCTGATTGTCTGCCTGCGAAGTCAGGATTGAACACATATATTCAACGGGATAATGCGCCTTAAGATATGCCGTTTGATAGGCAACAAAAGCGTATGCCGCACTGTGGCTTCGGTTAAAGCAGTATTTTGCAAAACTTTCAATCTGTTCAAAAAGCGCCGAGGCAGCGTCGTTTGACATACCGTTTTTAGCGGCGCCCTCAATGAAAATGCCTTTTTGTTTAGCCATTTCATCGAGTTTTTTCTTACCCATCATACGGCGCACCATATCCGCACCGCCCAGTGTATAACCTGCAAGCGTCTGGAATATCTGCATAATCTGCTCTTGATAAACAATCGTTCCGTAAGTGTCTTTTAAGATTTTCTCTAAAAGCGGGTGTGCGTATTCAATTTTCTGACGGCCGTGTTTCCTGTCGACAAAGTCCTTGACCATGCCTGATTCAAGCGGACCGGGCCTGAAGAGTGCCACAAGGGCGCCTAAATCTTCAAATACCGTGGGTTTTAAATCTTTTACAAGCTTTTTCATGCCGCCGGATTCAAGCTGGAACACGCCATCAGTGTCGCCGCGTTTTAAAAGTTCAAATGTCTCGGGGTCATCAAGCGGAATTTTATTTATATCAAGGTCAATACCATGGCGCATTTTAATAAGGTCGAGCGTGTCCCTGATAATGGTAAGAGTTTCAAGCCCGAGGAAGTCCATTTTCAAAAGACCGAGTTTTTCGATATGCACCATCGGATACTGCGTGGTCGTGGCTTTTTCCTTTGAAAGTGCAATAGGTATAATTTCATCCAGAGGCTTGTGTGAAATAATTACACCCGCCGCGTGCGTTCCGACCTGGTTTTTAAGACCTTCAAGGTGGCGGGCTTCATCCACCAGACGGCGCACCATATCATTTTCATCACAGAGTTTTTTAAGCTCCATACCGTTTTGAAGCGCGTCATCAAGCTTGGTACCGGGGGCAGAAGGAATCATGCCTGCCCATTTGTTTGAATCCGAAAAGGGTATGTCATATACACGGCAGACAGCCTTGAGTGCCGCCTTTGCAGCAAGCGTGCCGAATGTAATAATCTGGCAGACGTGGTCTTCGCCGTATTTTCGGGTAACATAATCAATTACTTCACCCCTGCGGCGCTTACAAAAGTCGATATCAACATCAGGCATTGATATACGCTCGGGGTTTAAGAACCTCTCAAACAACAGATGGTGCCTGATGGGGTCAAGTTCCGTTATACCGAGAACATAAGCCACGATACTTCCCGCCGCCGAACCGCGCCCGGGGCCTGTCGGCACACCGTGCTCTTTTGCCCAGTTGATAAAGTCCCACGTTATGAGGAAGTAGGCAGGGAAGCCCATTTTCTCAATTACGCTTCTTTCGTACTCATAGCGCTCTTCAATTTCCTTGGGGTAATTTTCTCCGTATCGCTTTTTCAAGCCCTCGCGGCAGAGATGGTCAAAATAAGAACTAATTGTAAAGCCTTCCGGAACAGGGTAAGAAGGCAAGTGTGATTTGCCCAGTTCAATATGTACATCGCACTTGTCTGCAATTTCAACCGTGTTTTCAATGCATTTGTTGAACGATTCTTCATCCATCCACTTAAATGCCTGCCTTAATTCATCAACGGTTTTTACATAAAATTCGTTATTTGAGAATTTAAACCTGTTGGTATCTGACTTTGAAGATTTAGTTTGTTCGCACAAAAGCGTGTCATGCCAGAGAGCATCCTGTGCGCGGAGGTAGTGCGAGTCGTTTGTGATAACCATTTTCAGGTCTAAATCTTTTGCGATTTGAATAAGTTTGGGGTTCGAATCTTTTTGCTCCTGCAGCCCGTGGTCTTGAAGTTCAATATAAAAATCTTCGCCGAAGAGGTTTTTATACCATTTTGCTTTTTCAAAAGCTTTTTCATCATTGCCGTCAAGAATATTCCTTGCAACTTCGCCCTGAATGCAGGCGCTCAGACATATAAGACCCGATGAGTGCTGTTCAAGAATTTCATGGTTAATTCTGGGTTTATAGTAATACCCCTGCGTTGCGGCAATAGAGTCCAGTTTTACAAGATTTTTGTAGCCTTCATTATCTTTTGCCAGGAGCACAAGGTGATACATGGTCTTTTTTGTGCTCTTATCATTTATTACATCACCCTCGCAAATGTAGAACTCGCAGCCTATAAGCGGTTTTACTTCGGGGCACTCTTTTGCGTTTAAAACCATATCAATCACACCAAACATAACACCGTGGTCGGTGATTGCAACGGCAGGCATGTCATTTTCTTTTGCAAAGTCAAAAAGGTCTTTTACCTTTATAGCTCCGTCAAGAAGCGAGTATTCCGTGTGCAGGTGCAAGGGTACGTATTTCATATTTACAATTTAGCACCAAAGAAAAGGCATGAAAATAAAATGTTACCATTTTTTAAATATAAAAAATGCGGCAAGAATTATAAACAAAAATCCGACAAGATAGTTCCAGCGAAACTGCTCTTTTAAGTAAGCAACAGAGAATACGCTAAACACGACAAGAGTTATTATTTCCTGAATCGTCTTTAGCTGGGCGGCAGAGTATACGTAAGACCCTATTCTGTTTGCAGGCACCTGAAAACAATACTCAAAAAAGGCAATACCCCAGCTGACAAGTATCACAATCCACAGAGCGCTCTGTCTGTGGCGAAGATGTCCGTACCAGGCAAATGTCATAAAAATATTTGAAACGGTTAAGAGTATTACGGGTGCAATTGCTTTAATCATAACCGCATAATTATATAACAAAAAAAATTTACAATCACATGTAAAATATATTTACATGTACCTTACATTTGTATATAATTATTTTTATTTCAGGTTGTATTTAACATTTGAATTTAAATTTGAACAACAGAAGATTTACCCGTTAAACCAGACATTTTCGGGTAAAGGAGGTCGCCTCATTTAACCAATGAGGCGATTTTTCCGCAGATATATAATTCAGTTTTGATATCCGTTAATAAACTGCTGCGCCACTCGGGGAGAGCGGGAGGCTTTAAGCAGTGCAAATCTTTCAGCTTGAATATCAAAATCATCCCCTATGGGGATATTTTTGTCCTGGGCTATTTTTCTTGCTATTTCAATAAACTTAGCCTTATTTGGCGACATAAAAGTAAGTGTAATACCAAATCTGTCCGACAGTGAAGCATTTTCATCAATTGTATCCGACAGGTGCACTTCATTTCCCTCGCGGGATGAAAAAGTTTCTTTTATAATGTTGCGCCTGTTTGTAGTGGCATAAATTACCACATTTTCGCTTCTTTTTGAGATGGCGCCTTCAAGGGCGGATTTTACGGCGCTAAGGTTTTCATCCTCCTGTGAAAAAGAAAGATCGTCTACAAAAACTATAAACCTGGCGGGGATATTTGAAAGGTGCTCAAGCAGCCCGTCAAGATTTGCAAGGTCATTTTTTAAAATCTGTACAATCTTCAATCCCTGATTTTTAAACTCATTGTAAACGGCTTTTACACTTGATGACTTGCCGCAGCCTCTGTCGCCGTAAAGCAGAATATTATTCGCACTTTTATTTGAAAGCAAAAGTTTTGTATTTTCAATTAACGTGTTTTGCTGTGTTTTATAGTCTTTTAAATCTTTAAAAGTTATCTCATCTGTCTTCCCGACAGGTTTTAAGATATTTTCTTTTGTATAGAAAAACGCGCCGTATTTTGCAAAAATTCCCCAGCAGTTTTCCCTGACATAAGTTCTCAGTTCATCAAAGCCGACCGCGGTGCCGTTTGTTTTAAAATCTCCCGCAAGAGAAAGGATTTCTTTCGAACCTGAAAACTGATTATCCAGCACTTCTTTGATTTTTTGCGGACTTAAAAGTGCAAGTTCGCCGAGTGTTTGCAGTTCTCTTCGCGCGGAGTTTATAATTTCTTCGCTTAAAGTTCTGCCTGAAGCCTCGCCTTTTGTAAATACATTTTCATCGTGTTTTATTAAATCCGCAAGATAAAGCGAGAAATCGCCCTCAAAAGGACTTTCATACAATACTTTTAAAAACTTTGAATAATACAGCATGCATTCGCTTAAGGACTTTGAACTATATGCAAAAACCCCCATAAGGGCAGCTATTGCACTGTCTTTTAATACATTTGAAAATATACTTAAAGTCAGCAATTTATAATTCAAAATCAAAAGTTCGTTCATAGCTTAAATATATCATAAAAATGATTGACCGATGTACTTTTTAAGGCTAAACTAGAAACAAATCCATTCTAAGGAGGAAATAAGATGGCTAAAATTTATTACGCAAATGACTGCAATTTAAGCTTGCTTAACGGCAAAAAAGTTGCAATCATAGGTTACGGCTCACAAGGGCATGCTCATGCGCTTAACCTGCATGACAGCGGAGTTGATGTAGTTGTAGGACTTTACGAAGGTTCAAAATCCTGGAAAAAAGCGGCTGATGCAGGCTTAAAAGTTGCAACGGTTGCACAGGCTTCAAAAGAAGCAGATATTATTATGGTTTTATTACCTGATGAAATTCAGGCCGACATTTATAAAGAAAGCATTGAACCCAATTTAACATCAGGCAAAGTTCTTGCTTTTGCACACGGATTTAATATCCACTTTAATCAAATTATCCCGCCTAAAGACGTTGATGTCATTATGATAGCGCCCAAAGGCCCCGGACACACCGTAAGAAGCGAATATGTGGAAGGCAAAGGTGTTCCCTGCTTAATCGCGGTTTATCAAAACGCTTCAGGCAGAGCACAGGACATAGGTCTTGCATACGCTGCAGGTATCGGCGGCGCGCGTGCAGGCGTTATGGAAACAACATTTAAAGTTGAAACCGAAACAGACCTCTTTGGCGAACAGGCAGTTCTTTGCGGCGGCGTTACAGCTCTTATGCAGGCAGGCTTTGAAACACTCGTTGAGGCAGGTTATGCCCCCGAAAACGCTTACTTTGAATGTATCCATGAAATGAAACTCATTGTTGACCTTATTTATCAGGGCGGTTTCAAAAAAATGAGATACTCAATCTCAAATACCGCTGAATACGGCGACTACTGCACAGGCAAGAGAATAATTACCGAAGAAACCAAAAAAGCAATGAAAAAAGTTCTGGAAGAAATTCAAGACGGTACTTTTGCCTCTAACTGGATTAAAGAAAACAAAGCCGGCGGCAGGGCAAACTTCCTTGCAACCCGCGCACTTCAAGCTGATCATCAGCTTGAAGCCGTAGGCAAAGAGTTAAGAAAAATGTATTCCTGGAACGAAGAGGAATAAAAAATATAAATAAAAAAGAAAGCCAAAGCGCGCCTTATAAAGACGCGCTTTTTTATTGTAAACCACACTTTATTTTGAGTTTTCTATGATTTCGGTTATCTTGACACCGTAATGATTATCAAGTGCAACAACAGCGCCCCGTGCAACAAGAACCGAATCCACAAAAATATCCACAGGCTCTTCTTCCCTGTTATCAAGCATAACAAGTGTACCCGGCTGATAACGAAGGATGTCTTTTAAAAGAACTTTCGTTTTGCCGAGCTGAGCCGTGAGTTTAACCTCTACATTTGCAATTTTTGCAAGGTTTTCAAAGTTAAAATCAGGATATGAGTTTTTTAATTCTTTTAAACTGTCACTCATAAAAATATTTTACAACAATTTATACGTGTTTGTCGAACAAAGGCTTGTTGTTTACATTTTTTAATATAAAAACTTTCGAAGAAAGCGCAAAAAAAATTTTTCAGGTATGTTAAATAAACAAGTGTTGTTAGTTTATACGAAAATGAGGGTAATATATGTTAAGAGTAAATTCCTGCACTTACGGTAAAGCTGCTCCGCGCTTTAATGACGTGCAATTTGGCGCAAAGTCAAAAAACAAGGACAGCGGTATTAACAGCTACAGTGCACAAAAAGAAAGAAATATTCTGACTTCGGCAGATGCGCTTTTGCTGTACAGTGCAACCATAAACTCCAAAACCAGAGAAATGCTGCAAGAGCTTCAGGCAATTTCCGCCAAAGGATACCCTCAAAACGAGCTTGACGAACTGGAATACAAAGCCCTTGAAGCCGCACGCAATATCCCCGTTCCCGTTGAATTTCCCAATCATCCTTTGAGCATATGGGGCGGGCTTTACCTTGATTTACAGGATGATTTAATGCTTCCCTCTTCCGCAAAAGGCATGATGACAAGAGATATAGCACGCGTTTTGAACGGCGAAACAAAACCCGATGAAGTTGTAAATCCCGATGTATGGTCAATAAGCTATGAATACACAAACCCCGTGGGCGGACAAACCGATATCGCGCGCGAAGCACCTGAGGCGCTTAATAAAGCCGGAGTTAATACAATTGCAATTTCACCTATGTTCAATATGAGTGTAAACTCAAAACCCGTAAACTATCTGGAAAAAGCACCGGACGGCACTCTTTATTATGTAACCCCGGGCAATAAAACAGCTGTTGAAAAAGTGTACGAGGGTGAATTAAAAACAGGCGGCAGAATGGATAAATTCAGCGTCTACTATGGAGAATTCGGCCCAAACAGACAAAAAACTCTTTTTCTGTACGACGATGATATGTTCAACTTCGGCGATACAAATACTCCAATGGTATATCAGGATTTGCCCCACAGCCCGGAAAGAGTACGCATGGCACAGTTTAACAACATGACCTATGAACTTCTTGCCAGAGCAAAAGACGGCGAAGTAAAACTTCCCGACGGCAGCGAACTTAAGGCACCGGACAAACTTATTGCACATGAAGCCTGGCAGTCGGCGGGACTTTTGTGCAAAATGCGCCTGTACTCCCGTGCTGAAGATTCAATTCACTCAAGAAGGAAATCAACAACCGATTATTTAAGAAAGCTTGCCGACAATACTGCTGTTGTGGTGCACAATTTAGGCGACGGATATCAGGGTCAAAGCTGGGATAAGGGCGTGATGGAAGGTTATTTTAATACCCTCTATAATGATTTTGCAAGAGATATAGTACAAAACAGCTGTATCGCAGATGTCGGAAAAAGACAGTTTATGCTCTTTGGCACACCGTCACAGAGAATAGGTTTTTATCAGGATGTCTTAAATCCCGCCCACGCCGCAACAGTGCTGTCAACAAGCATAGGCCCCGTTTCGGAAGGATACAGGTATGAGCTTGCAAATCAGGGCATATCTTCAAAACTGGATACAATTATAAAAATCAAAGACACAAAAGGCTCGCTTGATGTTTACCCTAACGGCGTAGACAAAAAACCGCTTGCCGCAACAAGAGAAAACATAAAAAGAGTAAATGCCGATCTCGGGCTGAGGCTTGAAGAAATACTGGGCAAAAAAGTAAACGTACAGCCTTATCTTGAAAACTATGACGATGATATCAACTCAATCAATCCGAGTGCATTTGCAAGGAAGAAAACATACAACAAAAGGCTTTTTGAAGCACTGCTTAAAGATGCCGCAAAAAATAACTCCATGCCCACACCGCTTATCCACGGCACAAAAGCACCGGACTTCTATGAAGGAATGTATGGAATAGATATCGAAAATATAACATCATCAACCCCTATATTCACCATGGCAAGCCGCCTTGACAGCCAGAAAGGTTTTGACACAATGATTGACGCTTATTCAAAACTTGTCAAAACTTATGACAAAAACGACACCAACATGCCCGTACTTGTAATATCCGGCGGAGGCGACAAAAACCTTGCAAACTATATTCAGGCAAAAAAAGACGACCTCGGTGAATACGGCAAAAGAATTTTATTTACACAAAACCGCATCTCAAACTCGGGGCTACTTTTAATGAATATGACAACAAGAAACTGCATGCCCTCTGACTTTGAGCCTTACGGAATATCCGAACTTAAAGGACTTTACGCAGGTTCTCACGTTATTGCAACGGAAGTAGGCGGTATGAAATCGGACGGAGAAATTTCAAGAAAAATATATGCCTATGATGATTACGGCGCAGACAAGGCAAACGCGATAACGGTTAAAGACTATGAGTTTATGTGTATTTCGCCCGATTGGGACAGAGGCGCAAGAAAAGAGAGAAACTCTGACAAACTTGCAGCCGCAATGAAAAAAGATATTTCACTGAGCCGTGAAGAATCCCTTAAAATGGATATAAATGCCCTAAAAACAGATGTAAGCTGGGACAAAGGCGCAATTCAAAACTATATGGACAAAATGAAAATAAAGGTATCAGAATAAAAAATAAAAACCCGCCTTAATCAGGGCGGGTTTTAAATTATCTCGGCACACGCCGCGCATCCGCACCGGGAATTGCCGTCGTGTAGATTACAAAGTCATTGAGAGGGGTCATGTATTTTCTTAAAAATTCTTTATTTTTAATGGGTTCATAACAAACAGTCGAAGGCAGAATTCCTTTCAAATACTCAACCAGTTCTCTCTGTTCTTCCGTTTTGGAATAGTCATCGAGTACTTTTACAATATTCATAGCATGATGAGTTTAACGCTTTTTTTAGCCAATCTCATCATGTTTTATGAAAAATTTTACACAACTTTATAAAAAATTACAAAAGTATATATTTAGTTAATAACCGCAATTACCGTGGCAGCGGCAAATGTATCGGTGTGTGAAAGAGATACTTTAAAAGCAAGATTATCGCCTCTTTTAGGGCCTATAAGGTTAATTCTCGGGGCACCCGAGGAGAGGTTTTCCACTTCAAAATCGCGGCAAAAATATCCGTCCACTCCGAGAGAATAAAGCGCTTTCACACAGGCTTCCTTGGCACAATAACGCGCACAGAGGTGCTGGGCAAAATTCTTTGAAGCATAAGAGTATTCTATTTCTTTTTTTGTAAAAATTTTGCTTATAAAAGGGTTGTTTTTGTCGGCATATTTTTTAAAACGCTCTACGTTTTCGACATCTATGCCAAGACCCAGATTTTCTAACTTCATAATATACTTTTATCCGAGATTTTTAATTATTTCATCCCTAAATTCGGTAGTTTTAGCATTTCCGCCCAAATCTTTAGTCAACACCCTGCCGTCGCGAAGTGTCTTAAACAGGGCATCTTCAAGTTTTTTTGCAATTTCAAACTCGCCTAAATGTTTTGTCATCTCAATCGCACTTAAAAGAAGCGCTGTAGGATTGGCGATATTTCTGCCTTTAATGTCGGGCGCGCTTCCATGTACGGGTTCAAAAACCGCACAGTCAAGCCCTATATTTGCACCCTGAGCCACACCCAGACCGCCTATTAAACCTGCGCACAAATCCGAAACAATATCCCCGTAAAGATTAGGCAGCACAAGCACATCAAACTGCGAAGGGTTCTGCACAAGCTGCATGCAGAGATTGTCCACAAGAATTTCCCTGGGTGCAATATCGGGATATTCCTTTGAAACTTCTCTGAAACAATCTAAAAACAAACCGTCAGAGAGTTTGCAAATATTTGCTTTTGTAACCGCACAGACTTCACTTCTGTTATTTTTAACGGCATAATCAAATGCCCATCTGCAAATCCTCATCGAGCCTTCGCGGGTAATGAGTTTTATGCCTTCAACCCTGTCATCGCTGATTTTATTTTCTATGCCCGCATATAAGTCTTCGGTATTTTCACGCACCACAACAAGGTCAACGTTATTAAAGGGCGTTTTTACCCCGGGCAGATTTTTTGAAGGGCGCAGATTTGCAAACAGGTCAAGTTCGCGTCTTAACTGCACGTTTACCGAGCGGAAGCCCTTGCCTATAGGGGTTGTGACAGGCGCCTTAAGTGCAACTTTATTTTTTCTTATAGAATCAAGCACCCGCCCGGGCAGAGGTACACCCTCTTTCTCGGCTACATCGGCGCCCGCGGTTTGTAAATCCCAATTGATTTTTAAACCTGCAGCGTCAAGAATTTTTACTACCGCATCGGATATCTCGGGGCCGATACCGTCCCCGTTTATTAAAGTTACATTATACAAGGTCAAAATCTCCGTGTTTTTTTAAGTGCTCAATAAGCCCGCCGTCGTTTAAAAGTTTTATCATAACATCAGGCAGAGGGGTAATTTTAATTGTTTCGCCTTTTGTAAGGTTCTTTAAAACACCGCTTTTTGCGTCAAGCTCAAGTTCATCTCCGGCATCAATATTATCGGTATTGCACTCGATAGCAAGAAGCCCTATGTTTATTGCATTTCTGTAGAAAATTCTTGCAAAACTTTTTGCAATTACCGCACCTACGCCCGCAATTTTTATAATCTGCGGAGCATGCTCTCTGGATGAGCCCAGACCGAAGTTGCTGCCTGCAACAACAAAGTCGCCCTTTTGCATTTTGGAAGCAAATTCAGGGTCGGCATCCTCAAGCACATGTTTTGAAAACTCTTCAAGGTTGCTTCTCAGGTGAAAAAGCCTGCCCGGTGCAATGTGGTCTGTTGAGATATTATCGCCGAACTTAAAAGCACGTCCTTTTTTTACTTCCCCGATATTGCCCATTATTTTTACCTCCAAAAAATACTTCAATTTTCTTAACTATTATAATACAAACATCGAATTTTATACTATAATATTATTATGTTAAAAATCGCTGTTATAGGTTTAGGGTTGATAGGCGGATCGATTTTAAAATCACTGAGTCAGAGTGATTGGGAAATTGCCGCGATTTCAAAATCAAGTTATGACAAGGCAAAAAGCTACACTCCTTATGCTTCGGATATGATTGAAGATGTCAGGGGTGCAGATGTTGTTTTTGTATGTTCGCCGATGAATGAAACAAAAAATGTCCTAAAAAGGCTCGAAGGAATAGTTTCGCCAAAGTGTATCGTGTGCGATGTATGCTCCCTTAAGGGCTTTTTAGAGGGCGGCTACAAATTTAACTACATAGGCACACACCCGATGGCAGGCACGGAAGAATCAGGCTTTGACGCTTCAAAAGATGATTTGTTCCACGGGGCAAAATGGGTAATCACAAAACACAACGCAATTTTGGAAGAAGTAATAAAATTTATGGGCGCACAGCCTGTCTTAATGGATGCAAAAACTCATGACATTGCCGCGGCACAGATTTCACATGCCCCGATGTTGATTGCTTTTGCACTTTTTGACTCGGTGCGTTCAGACGAAGCAAAAACCATCGCCGCAAGCGGTTTTAGAGATATGACACGCCTTAGCATGACAAATGAAACCCTTGCTTATGATATGTTGAAACTCAACAAAAAAAATATAGATAAAAGTTTAGATTTGTTCATTAAATCTCTGACTTACTTGAAAAACCTTAACGATGATGAGAGAATAGAAGTGCTTAAAAACATAAGCAAAAAAAGAGCACTGATGTATGACAAAAAAGGCAAAAATAAGTTCAATCCCGGGTCTGATTAAGACTTTTATCTATAAAAAATACAAGGAACTTCCGCTTCTTGATAAATATATCTTAAAGCAGCTTCTTGAAGTGTTTTTGATGGGCGTTATCATCTTTACTTCCATCATTTTCGCCTCGGAAACCTTTACACAGCTTATAAAACAAATTACCCTCTACGGCATTCCTTTTAACATAGCGCTTATGATGATTATTCTGAACCTGCCGCAGGTGTTTGTTATGACAATACCTATCTCAACCCTTTTTGCAACCGTTATGACAATAAACAGGCTCAGTCTGAACTCTGAAATTACCGTGCTTAAAGCCTGCGGTATAAGTATTTCAAGAATTTCAAAGCCTATTTTTGCCTTTGCAATAGTAATGACTCTGGTAAGTTTCTTTATAAGTGAAGTTATAGTACCTACAACAAGTATGACTTCAAAACACCTTGCCATCTACTCGCTGCAGAAAAAACACGTGCCCGAGGGCAGAATGAACTTTACCATGAAAGACTCGGGCAAAGACGGGGTGCTGAAAAGACTCATCTACATTGAAAAATGTCAGGACAAAACACTTAATAACATAACTCTCGTCGACCTGTCCGATAAAGACGCCATTCAAATAGTACAGGCAAAAGCGGGCAGAACAGGGGCTTTAGGTTGGATATTTAACGGCGGGGTTATTTATACAATTTCAAGAAGCGGAAAAGTCTTTAACACAAGTCTTTTTGACGACTCAACGGTAAGTTTCGGCATCGAAAACGCAGACGGGCTTGTTAAAGAAACCGCAAGCCAGTATAACTTCTTTAAACTTTTAAAATACATAAACAAAAATAAACTCGATAAAGAATTTGTCGAAAAGCTGAAAGTTAAATATCAGGTTGATCTCTACGATAAACTCGCGCTGCCTGTTACAACACTTGCACTTACAATAGTGGGTATTCCGCTTGCAATTACACCCCCGAGAGTCAGATACAACAGGGGGTTCCTCTTTAGCGTTATTATAATTTTTGTTTACTATTTAATTCGCGCCTTTTCGCTTAATTTAGGCGAAACAAAAGCCATATCGCCTTTTATGGCAGCATGGCTTCCGGTTATTTCTATATTTATTATAGGCTCGTATTTATATTACAAAAAAGCCTACACCATATCCTAGAGCGCTATTTTTGACAGTACATCAGGGAACTCGTCAATCAGCACCTGCGCAAAAACAATAGGGTCGATTTGAGTTGCAACCACCTGCAGCAAATCAGGCGGCAGCTCTTCCACCATCGGGATTAAAAACTCGGGGTCGAGTACTTCCATGGATTTTAAAATGTCATGTTTTTCCATTGTGCGCATGGGGCGGGTTATGTCCTCGGGGTTAATTTGCTCCATAAGCTGGGGTTTTTCTTTGCAAAGGCTTACCATAAGGTTAACCTTATCTTTTCTTTTCATTCTTTGAAGCATTTTTGTAAAGTCATCATCCTTCATTGCTTCAAGAAATTTCAACTGCTCTTCCTGATTTTTTTCTTTTATTTGCGGACCGAACTGCTCGACAAGAATTTCTTCCAGCTCCGACGGGTCAAGAGATTCAAAATATTTCATAACATCCCTGCGCTCAACTTCGTCATTTTCAAGAAATTTATTCATCTCCTGAGTCGGCATAAGTTCAAAAATTTCTTTTAGCGTAAAGTTTTGCATAACAACCGATAAAAGCTCTTCGGTCGGGAGTTTATTGAGCATTTCTATAATTTTATCCACCCTAAAATATCTTAAACCCCAGAGCAAATCATCCTGCTCAAGATAGGGAATCAGCTTTGCAAGGTCATTTTCGGACAGATTTCTTATAATCAAAAACCTGTTTTTAGGATCCATCAACTGCAAAAGCTTAGCAAGTTTCTGGGGATTTTGCATGGCAGAAGAAATGAGAGCAGCGGCAGAATTACCCTGCTGTTCTTCAAGCTCCATGACCTCTTCAATACTTTTTGAAGCATACTCGTTTAATCTTCGGGTACTTATCTCGAAGTATTGCGAAAGGTAATTTAAATCCAGATTTAGCTGAATCAATTTTTTAACCCCGTGCAAGTTTTGCTGTCATAAGGATACGGACAAATATCCTATATTATAATTAACAATTTTTGCACTTGTAAATTACATACTTTTTAAAAATTGTAACACAGGTTAACAATTGATTGCCTGAGCACAGTCGCTGCATATACCATCCTGATTAAGACTGCGGTATTTCCAGCAGCGCTCGCACTTTTGACCGTGTGCTTTTTGAATTTTCACAATGTATCCGTCCTGCTCAAATGTGCTTATTGTTTCAAAATCTTTATCATCTTTAGTAAAGACATGCGATACAATGTATAAATCACCTAAGTCATCGGCATATTTTTCAAGAAGAGCCTGCTTTTTGGCATCGGCCGAAGTAATTAAAATATCCGCTTCAAGCGAACTGCCCACGATTTTTTCTTCGCCCGAGCGAAGCGGTTCAATAGCGTGCGACACAATATCGCGGGTTTTTAAAAGTTCGCCGAACTCTTCTTCCAACGCGGGATTATCCCATTGCGGCTTTGCTTTTACCCAATCGGAAAGCAAAATGCTCTCCAGAGCGCCTCTCTGACATTCGGGTGTGTTTTGCCAGATATCTTCCGCCTGATGGGGCATAACGGGAACAAGAATCCTCACAAGAGTTTGAAGAATCTCATACATGACACTCTGGCAGGCACGGCGCGAGAGGGATTTTTTACCGGATGTATAAAGCCTGTCTTTTACAATATCAAGATAAAAAGAACTTAAATCCACTGCCGCAAAGTTTTGCAGGTATTGGAAGTATTTATAAAACTCGTAATTTTCAAATGCCTCATCCACGTTTTTAACAAGGGCATTAAGGCGCGAAAGTGCGAATTTATCAATGTTTTTAAGGCCCTTGTACTCAACATAATCAACATTCGGATTAAAGTCAAAAAGATTACCCAGCAGAAATCTTGCAGTGTTTCTTGTTTTCTTAAAGATTTCAACAAGCTGTTTTATTATGTTTTCACCTATTTTAATATCGTTTCTGTAATCGACACTTGCAGCCCAGAGCCTTAAAACATCCGCACCGTAGACTTTTGTTACCTCCTGGGGAAGAATGACATTACCCAGCGACTTGGACATTTTTCTGCCTTCGCCGTCAAGTACAAAGCCATGGGTCAAAACTGTTTTGTAAGGCGCAATTCCGCGGGTTGCAACACATGTTAAAAGCGAAGACTGGAACCAGCCGCGGTGCTGGTCAGAGCCTTCAAGGTACATCTCAACAGGAATTGTGCCAAGTTCATCGCTTCTTTTCTCAACTACTGCAGACCAGGATGAACCAGAGTCAAACCAGACATCCATAATATCGGTTTCTTTTTCAAATTCACCGCAGCCGCATTCACATTTAAAACCTTGCGGGACAAAGTCTTTGGCTTCATATTTAACCCAGGCGTCTGAAGACTCTTTTTCAAATTTATCTGCAATGATTTTAATTGTTTCATCGTTAATAATTACCCTGCCGCATTTTTTGCAGTACAGGACAGGAATGGGCACACCCCATGCTCTCTGGCGTGAAATGCACCAATCGGAGCGGTTTTCAACCATGTTTGAAATTCTTTTCTCGCCTGCGGCGGGAATCCAGGTAACATTTTTTATGGCTTCAAGGGTTTTATCCTTAAAGTCGCCGACCTTAACAAACCACTGGGGAGTTGCCCTGTACATAACCGGGTTTTTACATCTCCAGCAGTGCGGATAACTGTGAGATATAGGTGTTTCTTTAATAAGCGCACCGAGTTCTTTCAGTTTCTCTATTACAAGCGAGTTGCCTTTGTAGTAAGGAGTGCCTTCAAGCTCGGGAACCTGATTTGTCCAGCGTCCTTTTGAATCAAAAGGCGAGAAAGTTTCTATACCGTACTTCTGGCAGACTTCCCAGTCTTCAAGACCATGCCCCGGGGCAGTGTGCACCGCACCCGTACCTGCTTCAAGCGTAACATGCTCGCCTGTCAGAATGGGAGAAAATCTGTCATACATCGGATGTTTTGTCTTAAGATTTTCAAGTTCAAAGCCGCGAAGAGTTTTCCCCTTGAGAGAAACATTTTCCCATTCAACATCATTAACAAAACTTTCAAGCAGTTCTTTTGCAACAATATAGTTTTCGCCGCCGTATTCAAAAATCTGATATTCAAAATCAGGGTGCAGGCTTATTGCCATATTAGAAGGAATTGTCCAGGGAGTTGTTGTCCAGATTATGCTGTAGAGAGGTTTTTTCTCGTCAAGTCCGGACATTTTGTATATTTTCTGCGCATCCTCATCGATAAACTTAAATTTCACATAAATAGATTCCGATGTATGGTCGGCATACTCAACCTCAGCCTCAGCCAGCGCTGTTTCGCAGCTTGCGCACCAGTAAACCGGTTTTAAACCTTTTTGAACATAGCCTTTTTTGTACATATCATAAAAGATTTTTACCTGCTGCGCTTCAAAATCGGGAGCAATCGAAAGATAAGGGTTTTCCCAGTTTCCCCATACACCAAGACGCCTAAAGTTTGCTTCCTGCCCCTTCAGGTTTTTAAGCGCAAACTCACGGCATTTTTGCCTTAATTCATAAGGGGTCAAAGCTTCTCTGCCGCCTTTTATATTTTTGACAACGGCATTTTCAATAGGAAGCCCGTGCGCGTCATAACCGGGGACATAAGGCGCATAGTAACCTTTTTGGGATTTATATTTTACGACAATATCTTTTAAAATTTTATTCAGCGCCGTTCCTATGTGAATTTTATCCGAACTTAAATACGGAGGGCCGTCATGCAGGATAAATTTATTTGCTTTATCGCGCTGTGCAATATTTTTTTCATAGATTTTATTTTCTTCCCAGAACTTCTGGATTTCAACCTCTCTGACAGGAGCGTTTGCACGCATTGCAAGAGTAGTCTGCGGCAGATTAAGCGTATTTTTAAATTCTTTTTTATCCTCTGACATATCCTGTTTCCTCACATAAAATATATGTAATATTTTATGATAAAAAAAATTATTTTCAAAAACACAAATCATACTTAATATATAAAAATTAAGAAATGTAAATTTTTGCACCGCATATATCAACGGCGATTCTTTACGGGCGTTTAGCGATATACATAAGGAAGAAAGGTTTTTATATGTTGAGCATTTCCCCGAATTTTACAGGCATGTTAAGTTCAATAAACAGAACACATAATACAAACCCCGTAACAAAAAACACAAATCAGGTATCCTTCAGAGGAAAAACAGACGGCACAGACGAACAGGATATATTTGTCAGAAAAGCAACAGCCGACACTCTGTCCGAACAGGAGAAAAAAGAATACGCAAAAAAACTCGAGCAGGTAGGTTATGAAGCTTTTAGCCAAAAACAATACACATCATGCATAGAAAGCCTTAAAAAAGCGCTTGCAATTAATCCGGACTCCGCAAGAGCCTGGCATGCCAAAGGAAGCGCGGAAAAAGAACTCGGACAATACGAAGAATCCATAGCAGACTATACAAAAGCATTTGAATTAAGACCCGACAGCGCAAACAGCGTAGGACTGCGCGGTTTGAGCAAAGCAAAATGGGCGCAGGAAATAGAACGCGAGGACTTTGAATATTCAAGAGAACTGTATAGTTCGGCAATTTCGGATTACGACAAAAGCATTGAACTAAACCCGAATAATCCCGATATCTACGATTACAAAGCAAACGCCCTTATGAACACCAACAAATACCGGGAAGCAATAGATGCACTTGAGGGCAGTATAATTTTAAATGAAGACATACTTGCCAAAAACCCCGACAATACGGGAGTTAAAATAAAACTCGCCAATGCCCACCATAAAAAAGGTAAATGCCTTTATACTCTGGCTCCCAGTCCTTATTCACCCTTAAACACCGAAGCCAGAGATGAATTTACACAGGCACTTGAATATACACCCGGCTCGGCAAATACATACTACGAAAGAGCAAAAGTTAATAAAAGAATAGATACCGAACAGGCAAAAGCAGATATTGAAAAAGCCATTGAACTTGCCTCCGACAGACCCCGCTACTGGGAGTTTTACGGCAATATGCTTATAATGAGCGATAATGAAGCAGATAGGGATATGGGCTTTGAATGCATTGCTACGGCATTAAAACTCAGAAGCGAGCAAAATTAAGCAAAACTCCCTTTAAGGGAGTTTTTTATTGCTTTTAAGATTTGATGTGCTAATCTTATAGTTATGGACAATACGCTAAAAATAGCCATTCCCAATAAGGGCAGGCTCTCAACCAAAATTTACGAACTTTTAAATAATGCAGGTTTATCCTTCGGAGTAAAGGATGAAAGATGTCTTAAAATCGCAACCCGCGACGGCAAATATTCGCTTATTTTCGTAAGGACTCAAGATATACCGAGATTTCTGGACGCAAAAGTGGCAGATGTCGGCTTTACGGGCTGGGATGTAGTAGTTGAAGAAGGTGTAGATCTTGACAAAGTTAAAGACTTTGACTTCGGGGGCTGCGAAATGGTTGTTGCGGTAAAAGACGAGGACGCATATAAAACCCCCGCGGATTTACCTGATGAAATCAATGTCGCGACATCTTTCCCTAACATTGCAAAACGCTACTTTGAAAAACTCGGCAAAAAAGCAAGAGTAATTGAAGTTTCAGGAGCCGTTGAAATCACTCCGTCACTCGGGCTTTCAGATGTTGTAATAGATATAACTTCAACAGGGTCAACGCTTAAATCAAACCGCCTGAGAATTATAGACAAAATTTTAAAATCCAGTGCGGTTATAGTGGCAAGGAAAAATCTTGAAGAAGATAAGCAAAAAAAACTCAACTCTCTTGTAAGAGCGCTTGATTCGGTCATTGATGCACAGGAGAAGAAATACCTTATGGTGCATGTGCCGAAAGACAAAATTGAAGAGGTAAAAAGTTTCATGCCCGGCCTGTCGTCACCCACCGTAACACAGCTGTGGGGAGATAACGAAAATGTTGTAATTCACGTAGTTGTGGACAAAGACATGGTTTATGACAGTATAGATCACCTGAAATCCATAGGCGGCAAGGGCATTTTGATTCTAACCGTTGATCAAATGGTGAAATAATGAAAAGCAATATTGAAAAACTCCTTGAAACAATGCAAATTTTAAGAGGAGAAAACGGCTGCAAGTGGGACAGGGAGCAGACTCACAAGAGTATCAGGGAAAATATGCTTGAAGAAGCATACGAAGCAATTGACGCCATAAACGCCGATGATATGAAACACCTTAAAGAAGAGCTCGGAGATGTGCTTTTGCAGGTAGTTTTACATGCGCAGATTGCCGATGATAACGGGTATTTTAATTTTGATGATGTAGCGCGCACAATAAATGAAAAACTCATACACCGCCACCCGCATGTATTTTCAAATACAAAGGTAAAAGATGTCAAAGAGATTTTATCCAACTGGGAAAAACTCAAACTTGAAGAAAAGCCCCACAGAAAAAGCGTTCTGGATGGCATTTCAAAATCCCAGAGTGCTCTTATGAAAGCGCAAAAAATCAGCAAAAAAGCAGTAAGAGCAGGGTTTGAATGGCAAAACATCGAACAGCTTAAAGACTGTGTAAAAAGCGAGTTCGTCGAGTTTGAAAACGCAAAAACACAGAGTGAAAAAGAAGAAGAATTCGGAGATATCCTCTTTGCACTTGTTAATCTTGCCAGATGGAATAAAATCGACGCCGAGCAGGCGTTAAACATTGCAAATGAAAAGTTTATAAAAAGATTTAAAAAGATGGAAGAGCTGGCTTCAAAACCCCTTGAGGAGATGGTTTTTGACGAGTGGGAAGAACTGTGGACAAAAGCAAAAGTTCAGACTGCAGCAAAATAAGCACCCGTAAACAGCGCATTAAAAAGAGTGTGATTTTCCTTTACAGATAACGGGATTTAACGTATAATCAGCCTATGAAGAAGCTGTTTTTAGTGTTCATTTTCACGATATTTTTAGCAGGCGCCGCCGGTGCAAAAAGCGTGGAATTTTCAGTTATTTCAAATTCGGGCATCAAGGCGGATACTTCGGTTAAAAACGCCCAAAAACTTACCCCGTCTATTAAAAAGCTTTTTGACTCGATAGATATAATAAATACAAACGGAAGCGAGTTTACCATATTTCTCGGCGACAATCTGGCTTCGGCAGATAAATATAACCTTGTAATGTTTTCAAAAATCACAAGAAAACTTAAAGAGCCCCTTTATACCGTTTTAGGCGATAAGGATGTCGCCGCAACAAAAGATTTGGACAAAAAAGAATACTACAGGATTTTAAATCTTTTCTCCAAAAACAGAACAAAAGAGCTGCCGCAGGCAAAAAGAATAAACGGCTTTGTTTTTGTATTCACAGACGGAGTAAACCAGTTTATACCCACCCAGTACGGGTTTTTTAAAGAAGACGAGCTTGCACTTCTCGAGATGATTTTAAAAAAATACAAAAACGACCCGGTTATAATAGTTTCGCATTACCCGATTTTTCCTTCCGAAGAAATAAAAGAGAGTGTGCTTCCTTATGATATAGAGAAATTTCACAACGTTTTATCAAAAAACAATAACGTAATAGCCGTTATCTCGGGACATCACAATATTGATGACGAGTATGTAAAAAACGGGATTTACAATGTAAGCGTACAGGCGCTTGATAAAAATTCCGAATTTAAGAAAATATATATAGACTACAGCGAAAAAGCAAAACATACATTCGTAAAAACAAGAGTATACAAAGTAGATTAATAAGGTTAAGGAGTACAAATGGAGCAATTTTATCAAAAAATCAAAATGTTTTGTGCAAAACATTCAAGCGGTCTGAATATAATTATTCTGGGACTCTTTTGTTATTTGTTTTTATTCCACAATTTAGGGCTTTACCCGTTAATCGACATTGACGAAACACGCTATGTCAACATGTCGCGGGATATGTTCTTTTTAAAAGACTATATAACACCTTACCTTAACTTTGAAAATTTTCTTGAAAAACCTCCGCTTTATTTCTGGCTGAATGTCATCTGCTATCATATTTTTAATGATACCGGCGTATTTGTTTCGCGCTTTGCGACTGCGCTTACTGCCGCATTCAGCGTGTTTTTCACATATTTCTTTGCTTCAAAAGTTATGCAGTCAAAGGCATACGGCTTGATTTGCGCCTTTGTGCTTTTATCTTCCGTATGGTTTTTGCTTCTTTCCCACATTGCAATCTTGGATATGGGCTTTATGGCATTCTCCTCGGCTGCAATTTACTGTGCAATTTTAAGCGAATTTTCAAAAGAATCCAATAAAAAATACTGCTGGTACTCTGCCTGGTTCTTTATGGCGCTGTCCGTTCTTGCAAAAGGGCTTATCGGTATAATAATCCCTGCTATGGTAGTATTTTTAAGCTTTCTTGCATTCAGAAAAGTGCGCGAACTGTTTAAACCCGTAAACATCATACCCGGCATAATAATCTTTCTGCTTGTTTCGATGCCCTGGCACGTTCTTATCTACAAAGTTCACGGCATAGATTGGTTTAATGATTATATTGTAAAACACCATTTTGCAAGATTTTTAGACTCCTCTATGGGTCTTGGCAGAAAACAGCCTTTTCTTTTTTATGTTCCAATTGTACTTGCGGGAATTATGCCCTGGACGGTTTCTTTTATATGGCAGATATGCCGCGGAATAAAATCAGCAGCGAAAAACTACAGAGCTGCAAAATCAATAAAAGTCTGGTTTACATCTGACACAAACGATAAAAAAACCATACTTTTTGCGGTAATTTACGCCGTGTCGACACTTTTATTCTTCTCTGTTTCAAGTTCAAAACTCCCCACCTATGCGCTTGCAATATTTCCGGCGCTCTCGCTTATAATAGGCTATTTCTGGTGGGGATATGTATGTTTTGACAAATACACCAAAAACATTAAAGCCTCAAGCCTTATAACATTTGTAATTCTTATAGCGGCAGGTATTTTAGGAGCTGTTTTAAGCTATTTCCCGCCGGCTTCAATAAGCGAATACATTCAAAAATTCCAATCATTCAGCGAAGTTACCTGTATATGGTTTATTGTTCTGCCGCTCATCGGCTGCCTGTGCCTGATTGCAAAAAACCGCTCGCTGCTTTTCATATCAAACGTGATATTTATGCTCGGCGTTATGATGATTACAACGGTTCATCTTTTCCCCGCCATAACAACATTCGGGCAAAACGAGCTTGAAGAATACTCAAAAATGGCCGCAGGAGATAATAAAGGCGCCGGGCTTGTAACATTCGGATTTGCAAAAAAGTATTCCCTTATGAATGATTTTGACAAAAAGATTATTTATATAGTTGATACCGCGCCTGGGGATATAAAAGCCCTTAAGGAAGCAATATCACAAAAAGGCAGGGTGTATGTTATTGTCAAAAACGACACATATGAGTATTTCAAACCGAAAGGATTATTCAACAAACTCGATACGGTAAAGCAGTCAAAAAAATATATACTGCTTGTAAAATAATAATCAGTTTATCGGAATAACAACACAAAACTCGGTGCAGTATGCTGCAGCGGGTTTTGTTTTATCCTGTTTTTTTGATTCAAAAAATATCTCGCCTTTGTGCTTTTCAATGATTTTTTTACAAATGGCAAGCCCGAGTCCCGTGCCCTCGCCGACTTTTTTTGTCGTAAAACCTGCCTGGAAGATTTTCTTTTTGTTTTTTTCTTCAATTCCCAGCCCGTTGTCTTTTATAGATACACAAAGTTTACCCCCGTCTGCCTTTGTGGCAATTTCAATACCCGCACCGTATTCTCCGATTTTAAGAGTTTTCTTTTCAACCGACTGTATTGCGTTCATTAAAATATTTAAAAACACCTGATTGAGCATATTTGGATAGCACTTCACAAGAGGAATGTCTTCGTATTTTTTTACGATATTAATTCCTTTTTTTGTTTTGTGTTTGAGTAAATCAAGCGTTAAATCAAGCTCCTGATTAATATCAGCCTCCTGCTGCACCATTTCATCCAGTCTTACAAACCGTTTGAGCGAGCATACAAGATTACTTATTCTTTTAATCGCCTCGGAGTCTATAGAATTCAAATCCCGCAGTACATCCGTATTTTGTTCATCGAAATCTCCCGAGGCATATATTTTTTTTGCTATTTCGTTATTTGCGCTGATTGAAGCAAGCGGAGTATTAATTTCATGTGCAACTGAAGCAATGAGCTGGCCCAGAGATGCCATCTTTTCAGCATTTATCAGCTGAAGCTGTGTTTCTTTAAGCTCTTTTATGGCGCTTTCAAGCTCTTCTTTTTTCTTTGTAACCTGATTAAAAAGAATTGCCTGAAAAATCGCACTGGAAATCTGGCCCGATATACCTACCAGAAGCTCTTTTTCAATTTCACCTATTTCCTTTTTGGGCGTAAAAACAACTATGATTCCAAGAACTTCCGAACTTTTTATAACGGGGATAATAATACGGTTCAAAGGCGCCTTAAGAGGCTCTTTTGACTCGTTGTGTTCTTTTAAACAGAACTGAAACGAGTTCTTTCCTTCGTAAATGCTTTTCAGGATTTTTTTATCATACACAACATTTTCGCCTACCTGTTTTAAAAAAGAGGACGGATAGGCACTGTCTATTATAAATTTTCCCTTACACTCAAGTGCGTAGTAAACTTTATGTGCCCCGAAAATAAGACTGAGTTCCTTGAGTGCCGTTTTAATGAGGCTTTTTGCGTCAAGAGTTTCTCTGATACTTGTTGAAATTCTGTTCAGAAGCGCCATTTTAAGCGCCTGGTTTTGTGCTTTTGAGTTGGTGTTTGAAAACTCTAAATTCTGAATCTTAAGCGCCTCATTCTCGCTTTTTAATTTTTCAAGCTCCACCTCTTTTGTAACATCATAAAAATAAACTATTTTATATTTTTTAAACGTAAAAGATTTTATTATGTAATAAAGATATTTACGTTCATCAAGCTGGTAGAGCGCATATGTGGTAAAGTCGCTTTTTGCAAAAATCGCCGCAAGCACCGGCGAATAAGACATCAGCTCTTCGCTTTCAAGCAGACAAATATCACAGTAAAACTTGTAGTTTATCTTTTTGAGCGCATCAAGCCCCGATGTGCCGTCAAGCTTCATAAATGCTTTAGAAAAAGCCTTATTGCAGTGAACAAGGTTCTCGTTTATATCATAAATTATAACGGGTTCTTTTAAATTATGATAAAAACTTCTTAAAATTTTACTCATATTTTTATGCAGCCCCGAACAATAATGCCCGTTTAGAGTACAAAATCGTCCGTATTTTTCTTGACATAAAGTCCGAATCCTACTGATTTGTAGCTTGCATTTTCATTTTTAAGGCTGAAATTTTCTTTGTTTAATTCGTTCAATCTCTGTCTTAATGTTTCATTTTCGGTTTTTGAACGGATAAGTTCAACAATTATCTCATCCAGACCGTCCATTTTTTCGCTTAAAACATCCGATATTTTAGACACAATATTATTTTCAAGATTTTCAAGTTTTGTTGAAACATCAAGCGCCTGATAAGAAGCCAGTGACGCCACAGCATTTTCCTTATTAAATCTGGATTTGGCACGGGTTAAAAAATTGCCTTCGCTCAAGTTTACAACAGATGTATCAATATCCTGTGATCTCATTTTTTCCTCGCGCTCCGAGCGTTTCATGCGCTCTATAACTCTATCCACTTTTTGTTTTTTAATATCACGAACAGCGTTTGTGTGTTCGTATAATTCTTTTACTTTTCTCAAAACATCAATATCACTTTTAGAAAAATATACATTGCCAAAACCGTCTTTTTTGGGTTTCAGACAAGCCTTCTGACACCAGCTGGACACTTGGGCCGCACTGGTATTGAGGATTTCTTCCACCTGATTTGCGTTAACGATTTCTTCGACATTAGTATCTGTTGTTTGATTGGCTGTATAACTTCCCACCTGATAAATTCCTCAAAAACTATGATAACAATATTATAGATTAAAT
>ERZ1090881.61-NODE-61-length-52499-cov-35.985909_pt1 | contig 52499 bp, 83 predicted proteins | sample MGYA00478470_ERZ1090881 | MGnify/ENA primary metagenome ERZ1090881 (study PRJEB33644, sample SAMEA5815736) | chicken gut metagenome | biome: Chicken; feature: Gastrointestinal Tract; material: Caecum | place: Ireland | collected 2019-01-01 | study: A study of the...
CTACCCCTTGCAGGCCTCTTTTTTGTACTGTCCGCACAATATGGGGCGGTTCATTCAGCGCCCGCCCCCTTTATTTTATTTGCTTACCATCGGGGAACGTAAAAGTCATAGCCGCTTCTGCTCCTGCAGCCTGGCCAATCTTTTCCCATTCCTCCAGTGTGAATTTGCCCACACTTGTCCTATTATTAAGGAGTGCCGGACTCCATCCCAAACGCCTGGCAAGTTCAGATTTGCTGATACCTGCATACGCGCAGGCCATGTCAATAAGCTGTTTTGCCGTCATGTTCATCACCTCGTTAAAATTATACACGATTTATTATAAACTGTCAATCAAACATTTTCTAAAATTTCAGAAAAATTATAGCTTTTGCTTGACATTTTATAATAAATCGTATATAATATACTTGTAAGGCAGAGGTGAACACCTCTTACGAAAGGAAGTGAGGTAATGGATGAGATGACTACGCCGGAACTCAATCAGTACCTTGAGATGCTTGCAAAGCTGATTGAGACGAACGCCAAGACCGTTGAAGAAGCGGCACAGATCGTCCGTGACAGCAAAGTCAAGGTATAAAAAGTAGGCGGCGGCTCCCCTACCAAGAGCACCGCCGCCTAACCCCTAAAGGTGACCGGGAGCCTTACCCCGGCCACTTTTATTTTATCATAAATTTCAAAACAAAAAAAGACCCCCGCCCTGCCAGGGTCCAACTGGCAAGGCGGGGGCGTTGTTATGCCGACCGCGTGAAGGAGGGGCACGCGGCGGCCGGGGATAGCTTATGCTTCGATGGTCTCCACGGTTTCGAGGGTGGCGAAGCCGAGCTTCTGGGCCCGAACTTCGGCCTCGATCTTGGTGGTCAGGTAGCTGTTGACGTCGCCATAGGTCCGCTCAATGTAATCCTGGGCCGACTGGCTCAGACTGGCAAGGCAGGCCGCCAGCGCCATGGACAGCGCCTGCTTCTGGGCGGCTGCGTCAAAGTTGCCAGCGGCCTTGAGCCCATCCACATAGGTCTGGCTCACCATCGCCACAGCGTCGGCCGCAGCGGAGGCAATCTCCTTGACGATCTTGTTGTCGGCATTGGTGGCCGCGAACTTGTCCAGAGCCTTGGCGGCAAAGCCACCCACAACGAGGACGGCGGCGGTCAGTGCGGAAAGAATCAGTTCAGTCATAGGTAATACTCCTCTCTTATGTTCTCTTGTTTTTCTTCATCAGGTGTAAGGTGTCGTCGGCCTCGATGGCCTCTTTGGTCCAGCTGTTGTTTTTCCAGTACGCCCACCCGGCGGACGCCGCGAAAAAGATGGTGCTGATCGCATCTTCTAGTTCTTCGCTCTCAACCGGCAGAAAAGACTGCCCTGTCTTCATCAGGACGATCTGGTTGAGCGTGGACAGCACCAGACAGATCAGGCGGGCAACGGTGCCCGCCGAAGGTTTGGCATTCACGGCAGATTCACTCCCTTGTCATCGATGCGCAGGTGGTTCATGGCGGGCTGCACAACACTGTGCATATAGCCGTCGCCGCCGGCGCGTTCATAATCGCCGAACAGCTCCCAGAACGCCTCGGCCTCCATCGTGGTCCACGACTGGCTGGGATTTCTGGCCGGGTCGGTGTAGTAGCGGTGCCGTTCCAGCAGAATATCCCGCAGGCGGTTGCGGCTCTCCCGCTTCTGGGTCTCCTCCATCTGGTGGAGTTTTTCGGTGTTGGCGTCCTGGCTTTTTGTCAGCGCGCCGATCTTGTCCTCAAGCTCCTTCTGGACGCGGAGACTCTGTGCCCGGTACTCGGGGTACTTATCGATGGCGGACAGCGCCTTGTCAAGCTTCCGGTCGCGTTCCTCGTCCGCTCTTTCGCGGGCCTCTTTGGCCTTTTCCTCGGCCAGCCAGTCCTCATTCCGACGGTCAAGGTATTCTTTGACTTTGCGCCAGATTTTGACCAGGAAAACCGCCACCAGCCCCAGCTCGACAAGGCTTGCCACCGTGACGTTCCCAAAGAGAGCTTCAAATTCTTCCAGTCCGGTCATGTGCCCTCCTTCCCGCCCGGCAGCATCAGCCGCGCAGGCAGGTCAGGCCAGCCCGGCGGATGATACTAAGGTAGTCCTTGTAGACATGGTTTTTGTCTACGTTACCGCTGATGCCGGGCAAGCTGCCCTTGCTGGTATACTGCCACATCCCGTGCTTGCGGGAGGGCCGCTTGCCGGTGTAGTCGGCGATCCAGAGGTCATAGGCGGCCAGAGCGTCCATGTCCAGCTCGGTGTTGCTGTAGTAGGTGTAGGTGTACACCATAGCATACAGACCCCAGCTCTCGATGGTATCGGCCGCATAGGCTACCAGCTCGGACAGGGCGGCAGCAGAGAGCGGCTTGAGCTTGTTGTCCTCAACGTCTACCGCGATGGGCAGCTCAAAGCTCTTGCCGGTCAGAGCCTCGTGCAGTTTTGCCAGCTCGGCGTCTGCGGTGGCTTTGGTCTGGGCGTAGGTGTAGTAGTACACACCAACCGGGATACCCAGCCGCTTGCACTCGGCATAGTTGCGCTCAAACTGCGGGTCAATGTAGATGCCGCCGAAGCTCTTATTGGTGGAGACGGTCTTGAGCATCGCCCCGCCGATCTTGCCCACCAGCCGCTCCCAGTCGATGGTGCCCTGGTAGCGACTCACGTCGATGATGTCTTTGTAGCTCATCTTACCTCACTTTCGCGCCGACGAGCCTTGCAATCGACTGCAGGTCCTCCACCGGCGCATTGTAAAAATCGTGATTCCACAGCCAGTGGTCTTCGTGGTCCGGCCGCCGGTATCTCTGGCATACCGGCGCCGCCCACACTTTATCCCATCGGGCCTGATAAGACCCGTCGCGTTTCTCAAGGCGGGTCTTGATCGCGTCCACCAGGCCGCCGCGCTCAAGGCCCCGCCCGTCATCGTCGATGGAGAAATAGTCATAAGCGTTTTGGCTGGTCACAGTACAGAGGCGGAAATCTTTGTAAAAAAGAAAGCCGCCTCTGGATTCCAGAAGCGACCCGTAGGGGATATTCACTTGGCCGGAAAGCCCTTTGAATCGGGCGCGTTTCCTGGCGATATACTTATGGCTTTCCATCTGTTAGCCCTCCTTCTTGGGCAGCAGGCCGATCAGCTCGGTGTACTCATCCTCAGTCAGCTTGTTGGCCGCGAAGAAGATGTCGATCTTGCTCTCCAGGCCCTCGGTCTGGCCGCGCTCGATCATCCGTTTGATGGTGCGATACAGCATTCCATTCACCTCCCCTCTTTTACAGCGTTCCGTCATCCGTGATACCCAGCTCAAGCAGGGTCAGGCGGCACTCCTGATCCACGTTCATCGCATCGGCATCGCGGATGGCCATATTGGCAGCCGCCTGCAGCTCGCCGGCATCGACCAGTTCCAGCATGACAGCGTTTTCCACGCCAGTCATAGCCTGCTGGCCGAGCAGGTTGTAGACGGTTCCCGCAAAACAAATGCCCTGAGCATCGTGCTCAGGGCAGAGAACAAAGCAGCCGTTGGCTGCCTGTTTGATATAGACGGGCGCCTCGGTCATACCGAGGCCGGCGCCGTCACTCGTGCTCGTGATTTTGTACATACGATCCTCCCATTAAAAAGGGCGTGGCAAAGCCGCCACAAACGCAGCAGCCGTCCGTGGTCATTATAATTGCTGTAGTATGCGCATTGGCTGGTCATGTACTGGGCCACTTCCTCCAGGGTGCGCTTCCCTGCCAGCCACTCACGCTTGAAAAGTTTGAGCTTTCGCCGGGCCCGCTTGACGCCGTCCCGGCAGCCGTTGACCGTCACCTTCCCGCTCTCCCACAAGGTGAACTTCGCCTTGCAGAACTTGAAGGGCTTGGTCAACGGAATGAGCTTGCACTTCTTCCGGTTGACCGGGATGCCCATTTTCTCGAAGCGCCGCACCAGCTCGTTGCCGATCCGGCGCATCAGCTCAACGGGGCCGATGGCGATATAGTCATCGGCGTAATGGCCCGCGCACTTTACCCCAGCCTGGCATTTGAACCAGTTGTCGATAGCCGACGGCATGGACATCATCTCCTGTTGGCTCGGCTCTACACCGAGCGGCATCCCCCGGCCGGGGGCCGTGCTGGGCGCGGTGTCGATCACCGTGTCCGCAATGGCCCGCAGCGTCGGATTCAGAATCAGCTGCTGGTGGCGCTGATAAATCAGCTCGCGGCGGGCGCTCGGAAAGAACTTCTTCAAGTCCAGCAAGATAACGCCGCCGTTCCGGCCGTACCGCCGATAGTACCAGTGCAGCATTTCCTTGACCCGCCGGAACGCAAAATGCAGCCCCATACCCTCGCGGCTGGCGTAGTTGTCGTAGATGAGGCCGGGGGTATAGAGGGGCACCAGCACCTCCTTGCTGACGGCCTTTTGGATTTGCCTATCAGTGATATGGGGCGCGTCGATGGGCCGCACCTTGCCCCGCTCGTGCAGGATAAAGTGCGAGCACTTCTTGGGCCGCCACTTGCCCGTCAGCAGCTCCCGCCGCCGGCGGGCCGTTCCCGAAAACAGGTGCGCCTCAAAATTCTGCGTTGACTGCTTCCAGCGCACATTGTTGCAGCACTTTTTCCCGTAGCGGTAGAGTTTTCGATAGGAAAACACATCCTCTACGGGGCCAAGTGCGTCGCACCGCGCCTGCTTGCGGGCAAGCCGGGCAGCCTTGCGTCTTTGATATCGCGCCTCGCGGCGCTCAGTGGATGTCATACAAATATTCGCCCTCCGTACAGATATGCGAGGATACGCTGTGGCCTAACCTGCATAGTCCCGGCACATGAAACACAGGCCAGCGATGCACCTGTGCCATGCAAGGAGCGTCCGTGTAGGGACATCAGAGGGCAGTTTTAGGGGTTCTCACCCAAGGAAGCATCTCTCCTTTTGCTAGGGTCGTCTTTCGCTTGCGCTACTCCATGTGACCCAGCAGCAAAATCCGGCGAAAAGGCCGCCTGCAAAGTTGGCATTGTTATTGTTGGCGGTCCCGTCCGTGTCGAAAATTACGAAGTTATTGTTGTTGTTGTAATTAGGAGAGCGGGACCACGCCCACACCACGGACGGAAATTTTCAGAGATACACCTATTTTGAGAGTGCGTTTATCGCGCCCTTGAGCAACTCATTTTCCCGGTCGATCAGCTCACCCAACCGCTGGGCACGCTTGTCCAGCTTCTGGGTGGCTTCCGACGCGGGCAGCGTGTCGCCCTTCGAGTTGGTAAAGCACCCCTGCGGATTTTTGGATAGGATTTCGTAGACGTCGCCGAGCCTTCGGTCCAGCGCCATCAGGGACGCCCGCGCTTTCAGCAGATACGCTTCCCGCATCTGCTTGCGCTGGTCGCTCGATGGGAAGATGGAGTTTGCCCTTTCGGCGTTGTCCTGCACCTCGCCGGCCAGTTTGGCGATCGGCTCGGCCATAAGCCGGGAATACCGGGCCGACAGTTTGGTGAGGAAATCTATCGTTTCGATATAGATTTCATGCGCCACGTTGATAAACTCCGCTTTGCTCAAAGAGCGTTTCTTTTTCAGTACAGACATAATCACTCTTTGGACTGCTTATCCACCTGGATGGGGCCTTGCTTTTGCTCGACCTCCTCCAAGTGTTTCAGCAGTACATATTCGATATAGTTTGTAATGGACCGATGGTCACGGGTGGCCAAAATGCCGATCTTGTCAAAGACTTCATCGGACAGCCGCAGCGTGAAGACTCGCTTGTTGGTCGCCATGCCTCAACCCTCCAATCATCAGCATAGGATTATTGTAAGATTTCTGCCGGCCGTTGTATGCAGTCTATTGACAGCTAAGTGATAGCAAAATCTCGCCGGGCGCTTCGCGCCATAAGGGAAGCATCCTTCAGCTTTCCGGTGTCACCCGCTTTCGCGGGTGAGATGCACAGGATACCCCCCGGGGGGATTAGGCAGCAAAGCCGGCGAAAAGGCCGCCTGCAAAGGTGGCAATGTAACGGTTGGCGGCCCCGTCCGTGTCGAAAACGACGAAGTAATAGTCGTTGCCGTAAATAGGAGAGCGGGACCACGCCCACACCACGGTGCCCGTGGCATTGTGCTTGCCAAAGGTCTTGGGATTGCCTGCCTTGAAGTAGTCGTACTGCTGCTGGCTGTTGCGCTCGTACTGGTTTGCATACGTCCGGCTGGCGTATACTTCAAACTCTCCCAGTGCAAACAAATAATCGACCGTAGCCGTCACCGCGCCGCTGCTGTTGCTGGAATTGCCGGTGTTGTCGGTGTATTTATGCACCGGCTGCATCACAGCAAGCAGGTCAGCCGGCAGGGCCGCCAGCAGGCTGTTGGCCGGGGGATTGCTGGGAGTCCCACTATTGCCCAAGACATTCTTGCGCATATAGCTTGCGTTCCAACCACCGGAGTTCGTGTTGGACGTATTCATACAGAAGCCACTGCTGACATAGTCGTTGTAATTGCTGTCGCACAGGGCCACCATCTTTCCGCCGATTTTGCCGAGGCCAAAGTGAATGAGGTGCGCACCCTCTTTGGCAGCATTGTGGTTGAACCCCAGGATGAACACATCGATAGCCAGATTGTTGGCCTGCAGGTTGCCGATCCTGCCGTTGAGGACGATGCTCTTGGTATCGCCTACGGACCAATAGTTCGCGCCCTCGTCGGCGTCGGCCACCTGTTTGATGACCTCCCAGCTGTTATCGTCAAGGACGTCCGAGACATACGACAGCTCGCAGGTGTAGTCCTGGTAGCCGCTGCACTCCACGCTCTCGCTGGTGCTCTGATCGTCCAGACTGGCCGAGACCGTCCAAGTGCCGGTCGAGGGCAGGTACACCAGATCGGAGCCGGTGCCGGTCAGGCTGATGGTGGTATCGCCCTTGCTGATCGTCACCTGGGAGCCGGCGTCGATGGTCACAGTCAACCGGCAGAACTTGACGGTGGCCGTGTAGCTGCCGCCCTCGTCCACCACATTGACCGCCTGACTGTTGGAGCTGGCGTTGCCGTAGCTGTTGCTGACGGTCGCCTGCACGACGTAGTTGCCCGGCAGCTTGATGGAGAGCACGGCCTGGCCGTTGCTGCCGGCCTGGCCGGTCACGACCGTCTCCCCGCAGGTGGCGGTGACGGTCGCCCCAGTCACCGCCGTGACGGTCAGGGTAGCGCTGAAATAGGCCATCTCGACGACATAGAGCTGGCCCACCTGATCGACGTCTACCGTCTGGGTGGCGGTCTGACCGTCCTTGCTGGCCGTGATCTGCCAGGTGCCCAGCATGGGCAGATTGGTGGTGAAGGTGCCCTCGCCGTCGGCCTGCCCGGTGATCTCCTCGTCGCCGCAGGTGATGGTCAGCGCCGACCCCGCGTCGATGGTCACGGTCAGACGCGGCAGAGTCAGGCCGGCGACAAAGTCCAGCGCCTCCTGCACGTTGTCCGCGTCGATCTTGCTCGTACTGTTGTTGTAGGTCACGTCGGCGGCCGCGGTAGGAGTATCCGCCCCGCCGCCACCGCCGCCAGTGTTAAAAGGACCCCATGCCATTAGTTTGCCTCCGTTTCCTCTGCCGCCACATAGCCGGCAGAAATATGATATTGTGCAGTGATCGCAGCCGACGGCACGTTGGCCGCCCGCAGCCGCAAGACCCCTGCCAGGCTCTCCGTAGCCGTAAAGCGTGCCGCATCGGCCACGGCCTTACTGGCCGGTACCACAGTCACAGCCACCTCGTCATTTTCCGTCAGGTTGCTGATCGGGATGTCCAGGTAGTGCGTATAGCCCGTCACAGTGCTGTCCGTCTGCCAGCCCGTTGCGGGGATGATAATGTCGATGTACTCCGGCTTGTCGGCCTTGACCTTATCCACCTCTTCGAGCAGATTGGATACAGTCTGCGCCAGCTCAGCGATGTGCCCGACCGAGTATGTTTTGACCCGTTGAAGTACAGTTTTGATCTGCGATGTAAGGGTCAGTCCCATCCATCAATCACCTCCATTTTTCAGGACAGGCTTCCCAACCCACCCGCCCGCCTGTCCTTTTTGGCTCTATCAGGCGGTGGGGAAAACCTCGTTGAGCATCTCCGTCACCTCATCGTCAGTGGCGATGACCATGCCGTCCAGCTTCTGCTTATCGGCGCCGCTCATCAGGCCGGAGGCGCCGCCGGCAGTCACGTCGCTGTAGGTGGTGTCCTGTGCGGGGATGCCAAGATTGGTAATGTCGCTCTTGGCAACGGGAGTGGCGTCGGTAACATGGCCCTCGGCGTCCACAGCGACCTTATACAGACCGCTCTGTTTCGCGGTATGTGCCGGGTGGGTGTAGACGGTTACATCAGTGCCGTTCACCTTCAGGTGACCGTTAGTATCGCCGGCGGTAATCGCGGCGTAGATGGCGCTCTGGGCGGCAGACAGCTTACCCTCGATGGCGGCCACCACGGTGGCGTAATCATCCTCCTCGCCGCCAATACCGGCCGCGATGGCCTGCAGCTTGGTGATGGCGGTGTTCATAGCACTGGCATCATCCGGGTGATCCTGAATCCAGTTGGCAATCTCCTGAAGGGTGTTCAGGCTGTCCTTGGCATCGTCGGGAATCAGCTGTGCGGCCAGCTCCTCATTGGCGATGGTACGGGCGCTCTTTCCGGCATCAGAGCCAACCAGGGTGCCGATGTTGGTGACCACGGTCTGCAGCGCGGTATCCAGGTCAGTCTGGGAAACCTGCGCCTTATAGGCCAGAGCGGCCAGACCCTTGATGGCCACGTCGGTGCCATTCACGGCCAGGGTGCCGTTGGCGCCGCCGGTGGCAATCAGGATGTCCACCGCCTTCTGGGCAATGGCCAGGGCCACGCCGTTGACCTTGACGCTCTCCAGGACGTTGACGTTCTTCGAGTTTTCGGCCGCAAAGCGCTCGGCAATGTCCTTCAGATGGCCGAGATTCGTGAGTTTGGTTTCAGTGTAAGCCATAGTTCATATCCTCCTATCGTTTGTGTGTATTATCAGCCCTCGGCATCATTCGTGCCGAATACCTCATTGAGCATCTCCGTGACCTCTGTATCGGATGCGATCTGTGTAGCCAGGACGGCCTCCACATTGCCCTCAAAGTCGCCGGAAGCCAATGCCTCCAGGTCGCCCGCCGTGTTCTTGATCTGGTAGATGGTGGCGGTGCCGTCCACCACCACGGCGATCACCTGGCCGACGTAGGCAAGGGGGCTGGTCTGGGCATAGGTCTGCGCATCAGACAGGGAGCCGTACACCGAGGACTTATCCAGCGGGAAAGAATCCTGCCGGGAGAAGGCCATGGGGAACTCCATAGAGGCAAAGCTGCCGGTCGTGTTGTTGACTGCCATGATTTACTCCTCCTTTCCTCAGCCCAGGGTGACCACGAGGGTCGCCGTGTTTTCATAGGGAACGGCAGGCTCAAAGACCCACACGTTGTAGTTGATGGCGGTATAGCCCTCTGCGCCTTCCACCGGCACCGTGCTCTTGGCAAAGGTAGCGGTAACGTCAGCGTTCATCGCGGTCTGGTTGATGACCTTGGTGACGCCGGTCTTGGTGGCGTCGCAGGCGATCACCACACGCTGGGCACCAGCCGGCACATTGATGGTCAGGCTACCGGCGGCATATGCCTTGCCGGTGGGGGTCAGGGCGCGGATAGCCGCGCTGTCCAGGGTAGGCTTGGTGGTACTGGCCCCGTAGAACACATTGCGGAACGGAGTGTAGGCGCTGGTCTCCTTGGTCTTGCTGCCGGCGGCGATGCTGACGGCAGGGCTGGAATCATCGCCGAGGTTATCATCGGCGGTGACACCCGCGCCATGGGTGACGGTCAGCTTGTACTTCAGACTGTTGACAACGCCCTCGCCACTCTTGTCGCCGATGATGAAGCCGTCGCCGCCATTGTTGTCGGAGCCGGCGGTCAGGGACGCATCGTCCTGGCTTGCCACCTGCTCCGTGCCCAGGTTGGTGATCCGCTCCACCTTCCAGTTGCTGGCCTCGACGCCGGTCTCAGGCCCGTACTGATAAGAGCCGGGGTTGAGGGTGGCGGCGGTGTAGTTGGCGGTTGCCAGCGAGGTGCCGGCTTCCACCGCTTTGGCCCCAGTCAGGGCAAAGCCGGAGATAGACGGCTGGGCCGTAATGGTGGGCTGCAGGCGCTTGGACAGGATGTCCGTCAGCACGGCGGCCACGCTCTTGCCTTTGGCGGGCAGGGTGGCGGTGCCGTTGGCACTCTTGGTGATGTTACCCACCTGGGTGTAGTTGCCAGCCAGGACGATGTCCTCCCGCAGCATGACCTTGCTGGCGTCCACCGCGCCGGTCATGGCCACCCAGTCGGTGCCGGTGTACCGGTAGGCCGACTGCTCGTAGGTCACCTCGCTGACGATGGTGGTAACAACAAAGACGTCACCCTTCTTGGGGGTGACGTCGCTGTGCTGAGTGAAGTATGCCTCAATGACGGTGCTGTCAGCGGCCTCCAGGTCGGTCTTGGTTCCCTCGTAGAGAGCGCCGCCGGCCACGCCCGCCAGAGCTTCGGCCAGTGCCTCCTCAGTGACGTAATCGTCCAGGCTGACGGTGGTATCGTCCAGCAGCTCCATGGCGCCGTCGATTTTGGCGTAGATGTCGTAGTGGTTGGTGCCGGTGTTCTTCACCAGATACAGCACATTTTCCTGTGCTGCATCCGGCTCCGGCACGGCATCCACCTTTTTGTACTGGGCGTGGCCAGATTTGGAGATGGCGGCCAGCCACTCCGTCTTGGCCCGCGTCAGGGAGTTTTTCAGGACGCCCAGATTTACGCCGTGGTCAGCATTATAAGCCATTCTGCTTAATCCTCCTGTTCTTGTATTACGGTTCGGGCGGGAACACATCATCCAGCATCTCCTCCGCCTCGTCAGGAGACGCCATATCACTGCCACCTCCCCCCTGGCCCTGCTCCAGCAGGATGATAAAAGCGGAGATGTCGGACTCGGGAATCTTTTTGGAGAAAAACCGCACAGCGCCCTCCAAAGTCTCACACCCGGAGACGACCTCCGCCTTATTGGCTACGCCGCAGCTGCCGAGCTTGGGGCCGCCGGAAGGGATCAGGTCGGCCGTCACGCCCTCAGCTGCGACGTCGCAGGTATAGTTATGGTCGGCCGAGGGTTCCTCGGCCTCGACCCAACCCGTCGCCGGGATGGTGATGTCCAAATAGCCGTAGTAGCTACCGGCGGGCATATTCTGGACGGCATCGCTGACCATCTGCTCGACGTTGTCTTCGGTGACGATAGACAGTCTATCGAGCTCTTCAGATACAGCGTTTTTGATTGCCTCCGAATGCGCATTGGGGTCAGCATTGTGCTCTTCGATCAGTTGCTGCACGAGCGCAAGAGTCGCGGCGGCGTCAGGGTCAATTACGGCTGTCACCTTGTCCACATCCCCAACCGCCGCGATGATGTCAATCGTCGCCAGTTTACCCACAAGCGAGGTCTTGGGACGGATCCACTCCGGTTCGTTTTCCAGCGCCAGATATGTATAGGGCACTTCCCCTTCATCCGGGTCCTCTGCGTACAGCAGTACGCCGGTACAATAAAACCCCGTTTCCACATTGGCGCTGTCGATGGTGATCGTCACCTGGCACTCGCCGGCCACAGGGTTTGTCACCCCCACAATGGAGGCATCCATGACATATTCGGCAGGCTCCGTCATGGTCTTGGGCGTCTCTTCGTCCGGGATGTAGCCTTTGCCGACCGCCACGCGGGTGTATTTCATCTGGCAGCGGCCGGCCAGCACCTTTGCGATCAGAGCGATGCCGGGGAGCGAGCCATAGCTGCCATCCTCATATTTCGACATGGTCTTCCCTCCTTAGTCGATTCGTTTCGGTTTGAGATGGGTATGGTATGCGGCGCCGCGCACGCTCATCTGCCTTGTCTTCACCATAATCGGTTCAACATCTGGAGGAGCTCCCATCAGAGTCTGCGGGATGTATGCACCATGGGCAACAGCAAGCTGATCGCGGTATGTTTTGTCCTCACTCACAGGGCTGTAATCAAATCGCTTGGAGATGTAACCGCCGTGATTGACCATTACATCCAGCCGTTCTGACCGGTCCTGCCCAACGGGGAGAGGCCATAGCGTGACGCTCACGGCCGCGCCGCGTCCAATCGGCAAATCATAGCGATACGTCCGATAGGTGCGCATATAGAGCCGAAATCCCACGCCTGCTGCCAGGATGCGCTTGATTGCATAGGCGATCTGCTCGATCAGCTCCAGACGTTCATCTGACAGTAGCGACTCGTCCACATAAAGGGCAATCTTGGCCGGAAACACATCCTTATATCTGATGTCCGTGTACTCGACGCCCAACAGTTCGGCGGCGGCCTCTATAATCGTATTGCGGTCGCCGCCGGAAAGCTGGGCCATCCACTTGACCCGGATAAAGATTCGGTACAGTGCATCGCTGGCCGCGCCCCGTTCCACCCCGTAGGTTTCTCCATAGCGGTCAAGGACGCTGCCCTCTGCATTGTCCAGATCATCCCAGCTTTTTACCAAGGCTGCATTGTCATGGACAAGTTCCAGACAATATGCAAACAGAGAGAACAGTTTGCCGATGTTGGTTTCAAGGGGGCGGCCCTTCTGCACATTGACCAGGTCGCGCCGGTTGTAGGCATTGGTGAGCATGTCGAGCATCTTTTCAAGGTACCCGTGCGTCATGCAATGCTCACCATCCCTTCTTCCGTCACCACCTTGGAGCGGCTATCCACCTCAATGTTTTGCTCCTGCAGATCATCCGGCGAAGTCCCCAGCAGGATGTCGAAGTCCAGAACGCCGGGGACTGTATAGAGTACTGCCGGGATACGCTGATGGTACAGCGTCTCGCCTACCCCCACGCCGCCGGCCTCCTGGCTCCCGATATAGTTGACAATCGCAGCCACCAGACGATTATTACCATCGTGCGGAAAATTGCTGCCGGTCACGAGATTGATGACTTGGACATAGACCTGCACCGGGCGCGGCCGGCTGAAGCAGATCGTCGTGGTGTCTCCGTTGGCCATAATCACCGGCACCGAAACCTGACCAAACGTCCGAATACCACCCGCTGCCCGGTCGAAGATCTGCTGCGCTATGTCGGTCTCAAGACCGCCATAGACTACAGCCTCAATGCTGTGCGGCGGGAGGCCATAGGCGTCTGTCTCATCGTTGATGTTCTCGAACACCTGTGCGTCCATGATGCCCTCCACATTCTGCAGCAGGGCCGCGCGGATGGCATCTGTATTGACGCCGCCTGCAAAGTCCACAGACGCATAGTAACGGTCGCGAAACTCCTCATCGGTTTCGCGCTGTCGGCCGCCGGTAAAAGCCGCCGCATTTGTTACAGCCGTCACCCCCGGCACAGCGCCCGGGTTGGTGATGGTCGTGACTGTACCGGCTGCGACGTTTCCCTCGGGGCCCAGCGACACACATCGGGCCGGCACTGTGGCCGTACCATCATCGCCGATTTCGGTTTCTTCGACCGCAAAAAACTGGATTCCGGCCGCTGTCTGGGCAAGCCAGCCTTCGGGGATGTATGTTCCAGGCGGACCGGTCACCATCAGATAACCAGTGGCCCTTTGCGCACTGAGCACCCGCAGGCCAATCGCACGCCCCAGGTTGAGCAGCGACGTGCCCACCGAGGTGTCAACAAAACGGCTGTTGTAAACATCTTCCAGGACGGAGAAAACGATGTTCAGGATCCATGCAAAGATGCGCAGAAACAGGCCGAGCGGGCTGCGCACGGTCAGGTTTGCTTTTGCTCCCCACAGCTCCCGTGCTTTATATTCCAGCGCATCCAGCAGTTCGGTGTAAGTTGGCCGCCGGAAGCCGCGTGACGTCAGCCCCCAGCCGTACTCATCCATCCTCTTTCACCTCCATTCTGACGGTGGAGCCATCATACAGGTTTGCCTGGAGCTCGACTCCAATATTTCGGCCGTCAAGCTCGGGGATCAGGCTTGTAATCTCGCGCACATAGGGCTCCTGAAAAACCGATGTGCGGATCACATCATCCGCCTCCCCCATTCCTTCGTTCGTGGGCTGTCCCACTACACGGGGCCACTCAGTCCCATGACTTGTGTCCAGCGGGAACTCACCTTTCCAGGTCAGCAGGTTATTGCGGATATTCTGGGCAATGGCTTCACCGTCAGATCTGCTTACCATGATCCCCTCATCGTCGAAGTAGAGATCCCGTGTCTCAGGGTCAAGGGCCAATACGGTAATGTCTGCCATATTTCCTCCTTAAAGCGGCGGAGATGTCGGTGTTCCAAGATTCCCGTTGTGGGTGTGCTTTACCAAGCTCACACCGGCCGCCGTCACATCTACGGTTACATCCGTTCTTCCCTCCTGCTGAGTATTTCCAATGTGCCGGATATCCCCCTTGATCTCGATTACATCCTTCTTGATGGCGATGTAGAGACTTCCGGTATCCGTCCCCATGACCAGTGCCTCGTCAGGCAGCCCCGTTACAGGTTTTGTCGCCGGCACAAAGGCGCCCACAAATACCGCATCGTCGCCCGAGTGGTTTCGCTCAGTGTTTGGCTGGCTTTCCTCTCCGGAGGCTACGATGCGGTCGATGTCATGGTCGATGTAGAGTATCACGCCCACATCGCCTGCCGCGTACCATGGCCTCACCACGAATCCGGCTCCGCGAATCAGTGCGACGGGCACGCCCAGGACAGGCGGTTGGGTACGATAGACGGCGGCGTCCAGCGCCTTGGATAGAGGCTGGACGTCCACTGTCATGGCCACCGGGTCAAACTTTTCCACACGGCACAGGGCGCCCACATGGACCCCGGCAGCGAGTTTCTTGTTTTCCTGGTTTTTCAGGTCGTAATAATCTTGCCTCACGCAGGTTTCACCTCGATTTCGGTAACCCAGTCGCCGTCGGGCTTGCCTTTATGGCTTCCTGCCACGAGCAAATATTTTCCGTTCAGGGTTTGACTCTTGATGGTAATGACGTCCGCCGGGTTGAGATGGTAGTTCAGCAGGCACCGGCGTGTGTAAGTCGGAGTCTTTTCTTCCTTCGACTGTGTTGTCTGGTTGGTTGTCGTTTCGGTGTCAGACGTCTCAGTGTCAGCCCGCAGCAGGCCGGTGGAGGCAGAAAGCTCATAGCCCATGTCCTGCCCGGCCGCCGGGTCGCTGATGATGACTGTACCGTTGCGAATCAAAAACCGGCTCTTGCAGTCCAGCGTGATGATCTCCTTCAGTACATCCTTGACCTTTCCCTTGCAGACCCGGCCGCGAGGGTAGGTTTTGTCCTCGACAAGCTCCATTGTCCCCACCTCAAGGCCAAACATAGTGAGCAGGTCATTGATGATGGCACTGGATGTGCTGTTTTCGGCATAGGTCTTGTTGACCTCCGAGCTCAACCATTCTTCCAGCGCCTCGACCCCTGTGATTTTGGTGATCCACTCTGTATCCGAGTGCTCATCTACCACACGGGATACCTTGCCGGTAAAGATAACGCCGATGTCCCCCTCGTATCCAGCGTTGAGGATCACCGGCGTTCCCTTTACAATTTCCTTCCGCGTTGCATCCGCCAGGTTATGCACCGTGATAGAGGCTGTTCCCAGCGTGTCGCTGTCCTTGAAAGGGACATCAAACTCAAAGTAGAGGTTGCTCATGTCATACCGGCGCGACCCGATTTGGAGAGTTGCTGATCGTTTCCAAAACATCATGCCGCCTCCCTATTGTAGAGATAGAGCTTTACCTCTTTGCCAAAATTCTCGAACGTCACTTCTGAAATATCATCCCCCGTAAGGCACCGGGGGATGATGACCGGCACCGGGAAGCGCTCGTCCTCGACCGTGTTGAAGAGCGGCCGGCCATAGCGGATAATATCCCCATAGACAAGCACCTCCCCTGTGCTGGTGACCGACAGATCGGCAGTAAAAAAGCCCCCTTGCTCGTTATACCGGATGCAGAACGTGAATGTCCTGTCATCCAGCTTTACCGAGAACTTATAGGGGACTTTCGACGTGTCGATATCGATGTAACTGACCTCGTTTCCAAGGTCGATAAGCTGCAAACCTTCCATGATTATGCTCCACTATAAGCAGATGTGCTTCTCTGGGTGGGGCCAGAACTACTGCTTGCCTTTGACGAGAAGCTGTCCACATATTCGGCATAGGCGCTTGACGAAATTTTCTCGGTCGCAACAGTGTGCAGCCCGTCGGCGCTGGTGGCCTTGGTCTGCGATGTCGAAACGGATACCGGGGCCTGTGCATCCTGGGCGCTCATAAGCTGCTGGCCGGACTCCACATAATCGGAGGCGGTGCGATTGATGACCTGAAGCTGCAGCGTAACGCTGTAGCCGTCCTTAATCTTTGCGGAGACGTCAAATTTAAGGCTTGTGATAACGCAGCTGTCGATTTTGATGCGGCCGATATAGGACAGTACGTCCTTTTCCTTCCGCATCCGCAGCAACGTTTCTTTCTGTTCATCCCCGCCAATCAGGACGCCGGTCAACGTGTACTTGTCCGGATCATTGACCACATGGTCATTGATATCCGCCCCTTGCTCCATGGGATTGGACGTGACCTTGCTGGACCCCTGCATACTCTCGGCAGTGATGACGCCGGTCGTTTCAGCGTCAAAGCGGACTGTGCCGCATTTTTCGCCGGTAAGCGTGTACGCCATATGGACTCATCCTTTCTACAATATCGCGTGTCCTTCCTGCATGGCCCGGTCGTGCAGCTCCTGTTCTTTCTTTTGACGCCAGAGCTTTTCAGCCTCATCTTTGCATTTCTGGGCGATAAGGTCGGCAAGCTCCTCAGGATCAGATGCGGTGTCACCCGTTACCGTGACGGAGATGCTGATCTCCGGGGCAAAGGTCGAATTGTCCTCATAGGTCGTAGAGTTGGACGAATCATTGTTGACGATTTCGCCGGCCGCCGAACTGGATGTTTCATCACCCAGGATGGCATCGGTCTTATCCGCCGGGATGATGGCAGAGCCTCCAGGCAGATAGGCAAGCTCGCCGCCGTCCTCGTTGATGTGCGTCCAGCCGCCGGGGAAGTTGTCAGTGCCCCCGGCATTGTGGGGGATGTCATCAGCATCGCCGTCATCGCCAGACGACGCCGGCGCGCCGGTGATGCTGATGCTGGCCCCGCTCACATTCTGGGCGGCAGATACAATGCGGTCAAATTCCGATATGATGCTGTCCGCCCCGGACGAGGCGACGTCCGTCATCCGCTCCCAAGCTTCTTCGGCGTCGAGGGTCATGCTGGCATAGGCGGTCTCTGCATCGTCAGCCATCAGGCTGTAGTTGGTGTCGGAGATCTCCCGGGCCGCCGTCATGGCCTCGTTGACCGCATCCGTGGCATTTTGGGAGGCCGTGGAAATATCCGCCGAGTACTCGGAGGTATCCACCGCCAAAGACGTTTCGCTGCGGGTGGCGCCGTCCAGCGTGTTCACTGCGCCGGTCAGTTCTTCTACGGCGTCCGTGCTTTCCTTTGCGCCGCCAAACAGGCCGGAGAACCAGTCCGCTACTGCACCGATCCCGGACGCAAACGTCCCCACCAGGTCACTGACCCAGCCGGCAATGGTTCCCAGCACATCGGCCACAACGGACAGCACCGGAGAAACCGCTTCAAAGACCGGCAGAACCACATCGGACAGGATCGTGCCCAAAGCGTCAAACAGTGTCTCTGCCGACGGCAGCAGCGCCTGCACCAGCGTGGACAGCACATCCACAATCGGGCCGGCCGCCTGCACAACGATGCCAAGGACCTCACTCAGCGGGGGCAGGACATTGGATGCCAGCGACCCCACCAAAGACGCGAATGCCGGCAGAACCGTTGAGATCAGCGGCATAAAGGCGTCTGCCAGAGGGCCAACATTCTGGGCCACCGTGTCCAGCACCATACCCAGCACTGGCAACAGCTGCCCGGATACTTCTTCGATGACCGGCATCAGCGGCTGCATGATGCGGGTGTTGAGTTCTTCAAACGCGCCGGCCAGCGGCGGCAGGACGGTGGAGGACAGGTCTCCAATGATGCTCGCGAGAGGCGGAAGCACAGCACTGGCCAGGCTGCCCAGAATATCCAGGACTGGGCCGACCGCATCCATCAGAGCGCCAAGCGTCTGGGACAAAGCCGGGATCAGGTCTTGGGCAAGCTCAGCCACCACGGGAATCACATCACCCAGACCGCCGGCCAAGGTATCCACAAAAGACAGGAGGATTGGCTCAAGCGTCGGCCATGCGTCGAGCACAACACCGACTGCCTGTTCCAGCACCGGCGTAAACTTTCCGCCGGCGTCCGCCATAAAGTCACCAAAGACACCTTTCAGGGACTTGATGCTGTTGGTCAGGCCGCCGGTCTCATTGATGGCCGCCTGCTGGATGTCGCTGCTCTGTTCCAGGATTGCATTAAAGCGCACCTGCGCGAGCGACGCATCATCCAACGCCTCAATGTTGGTGCCGAGGCCAAGGGCGGCCGCACTGTTTTTCAGGGTCGCATCATCAAGGACGATGCCATACTCTGTCAGTGCCGCTGTGTCCCCGCGGATGGCTGCCTGGATGGCCGCCAGTGCTTCGGCATCGTCCATCTTGAAGGCGTTGCCAAAATCATAGGCCAGCGAGGTTGTCATCTTGGACAATTCCTCACTGGCTTCTGCGGTCAATCCCAGTTCCCGGTACATTCCCTGGTTCTGCACCATGAAGCTCTGAACTTCGGCAGTGCTGCGATGCACGGCATCCGCATAGTTGTCTACCCACTCGGCTGCACCAGCAGAAAATGTACGTTCGAACTTGGCTGCGGTGTTCTCTGCTGCGCCGAACGCTTCTACAGCAGCGGCGCCAAACTCCTTCAGGAGGTCAATGCCCTGCTGGATTGCTTCGAGTCCCAGGAACGTCTGGAGGGCGCCAGAGATTGCCTCCTTGACCTGGCTGCCGGCATCCTCGCCGGCATCGCCCATATCGTCCAGGTCGTTGGCGGCATCATCCGCACCGTCCCCTACGTCATCCTCGGACTCGCGCGCTCTGCGCAAGGCCTTGACCAGGTTGTTGCGGATGAAGTTGACGGGATTTTTGAAAGCATTCGCAATGCCCGTGGCCTTGGTCACGATGTTGGACGCCCAGGTATTGACTTTGCCTTTGGAGAAGTCAAGCGCGCTCGATATGCCGGAACCGAAGCTCTTGGAGATGCTGTTCCCCGCTTCCAGGCTGTCAGCTGTTGCGCCGCGGAAGGCAGCTCCCAGACTGTCCACCTGTTTTGGCAGATTTCGCGTCTTGGAGCCGGCTCTATCCGCACTGTCCCCCACATCCTCCAGACCATCGCTCAAGGCCCGCAGCGCATCGGATGCAGTGCGGGCGTAACTCACAAGCTGGGCAATGTCCTGGCCGGTATCGTTCCACTGGCCGCCCATTTCCCGTGCTTTCTCCCCCGCCGAATCTGCGCCGGCAGAGAGGTTGCCCACTCCTTCGGCAGCCTCGTTGCTGGCCTTGCCAAAGGTCTGGATGGCATCAGATGCAGACTGGCACGCAGACACAGCGCCGGAGCCAAAGCGTTGCGCTCCCATCTCCATTGCGCCAATATGCTCTTCCAGACCCGACACCTGATCGTCAAGGTCCTCAACAGAGCTTGATGCATTGCTGGTATCAAACTCGACGCTGTATTGGAGCTTTCTTGCGTCATCCAATCTCCATCACCTCCCTCCCGGCTGCTTTTTGGGGTGCCATTCATCGATCCACAGGCGTTTTGCCTCCAGGCACTCACAGTACTCGGCCAGATCCATCTGCTTGAGCTCAGTATAGGTCACGCCGTTACCGCTCCACACCATGCACCAGAAGCTCTTTTTGGCTACCGCCCGCCTGTGGGCTTCCGCCTGGGAGCTTTCACTCCCTAAGAAACTGCTCGATGGCGGCGATCAGCTTCTCGGCAGTGCGCAGGTCCTCCTTGTTGTCAAAGTAGGACATCCCCTGCGCTTTGACTTCGGGCGGCGAAACCACACAGTTACGGAACATGCCGTCCATGTACTTGGTGCTCTTGCGCCGGCCGCCGGTGTTGCCGCACTCATCGTTGAAGTCATAGTACCAGGAGGGAGACACGCTCTGCAGCGTGAACTTCTGCTCCCCGATGGTGATTTCTTTGGTCTTTGCCATATATTTTCTATATCCCCTTTCAGACAGGCTTTTGGGCCGTTCCTGCCATGCCTTGCCGGCCATTACTTATATTCCAGAGACGGGACAAAGATGGTGACCGTCTCGGAGCCAATCTCTTTTGCGCGGGTCAGGTCGGGCGGCCGGGTGATCCGGCAGCGGTCACCGGACACATACACGTTGCTGTCGTCGTTGGCGTCGGCCAGCAGGACGGAGACCTGCTGGCGGCGGAGCGCCAGGTCGCGCAAGGTCGGCAGACTGGACGAGGTGCCGGAAAGCGTTACCTTCATGGTGCCGCTGTCATTGGCATTTTCGTTGTAAGTCACATCGCCCTGGACGCCGACGGCGGTTGTTACCATATCCTCGCTGCGGGCGACAGTAATCATGCTGTCGGTGGCAAAACCGGTAATCACACGGCCATTTACGACAAGACTGACCTTCGTGGGGTCATAGGTTGTTACGGCAATATTGCTCGCCATAGGTTATTCCTCCTTTCCTCACGCAGTAGTGGAATTGAGGGTCACGCGCAGCACGCCGTGCACCTTGACGCCATGCACCGCACCGTTGAGCTGTGCCTCCCACTTGATATCAGGCATGATACGGTTCCGGGCCTGCTCATCGGTCGCCTCAGAGCGTTTGGGCAACACCACGTTGTAGATGCCCTTGCCAGTCTCAGGATCGATTGCGACGATCTTCTTGCGGACGGCCAGATTCAGCGCATCAAACACGCCGGAGCCCACAATGGCAAAGCCGGAGTCCATATACTCGATGCTGGCGTTGGCCAGGAAGATCTCGTACAGATTCTCCCGCATCTGATAGGTGATATAATCGGCCCCCAGCACGTTGTCGATGAAGTTGCCGTCGCCGCAGATGCCGTTCTTCATGTACTCGTGCTTGTACTCCGAGGTCATGAAGTTGACGCGGTTTTCCTCCAGGATGTCTCGCTCGCCCTTGGTCAGGTCGGCCACGGCGATGCCGTCGGGCACCTTCCACTTCCAGGTCACATAATCCGGCCAGAAGGGGCCGACACAGCCCACGTTGGCCGCATCGATCCATTCGGTCGTGGGGCTGTCGGTGTAAAAGATGGCCGACCGGCCGTGGGTATTGACGAACTGCTTGTTGGAGGTCTGGCCGAAGTAGAACTTGCGGTGATCCTCGATGCCGGTACCAAGCTGGGCTTCGGTGGGTTCAGTGGTCTCTGCCCACGCGGCCAGAGCCTCCACGCCGTCATCGTCCGTGACATCAGTCAGGACAAAATAAAAGTCGTCGTTGATCTCCCGCAACGCCTCGATGGCGGCGATCAAATTTTCCTCCCGGGTCACATCGGCCTTGCCGATGGTGACGGAGGCAGAGGCGTCGGCCAGTTCCAGGCTTTCGAAGCAGTCGGCATCCTTGTACAACCCCACATCTTGGGTGTAGCCGGATACCGGCTCCCGGGTGGTGCTGGTGAAGGTGACGGTCGCCCCCTCCACCGTAGCCTCGAAAGTCACCTCGTCCTCGGTAAAAGAAAGCCCGGCAAAGAGAGCGGCGAATTCCGTCTCATCTGCCGGGGCACTGGCGCCGGTGGTGACTTCGACAACCACCTTGCCGCCAATTTTGAGATAATAGGGCGTCTCGGGCTGCAGAGGCTCAGAGGTGGACAGGCCGCCGAAGGTAACGGCGATGGTGGACACCTCGCCGCCCACGTTCTGAGGGTTCTCGATGCCTGCGATACGCACCTTGCGGATCAGCTTGGTGGCCAGCGTGTTCGCCTGGTTAAACATCCGGTCAGCCATCTCAGCGACCTTCTTGCCCGGGAATGCTTCCTTAATCAGGTCCAGGTCATTGTAGGTCGTCATAGGAGCCGCGCCCTCGGTGGAGAGCAGCAGGATGTCCAATTCCTCGGCCGGAACCACCTTCGCATCCAGTTCGGTAAAAACCTGAATGTCAGTCATTTCCTCACTCCTTTTTGATAGTCACTTTCTTGATGGAGGGCACATTCAAGGTGTCCTCACGGGTGTAACGGATCTGCACGTCAAAGCCGAACCGCCGGGCCGCTTCGTCTATCACCAGCGTTGTGCGGTCCTGCACCTGGCCGACCTCCACGACGGCGATCCCCAGCGTAGAGATGTCCATGTAGCCGGTATGCAAAAACCAGCCCATAGCCTCGTCTGCCAACTCATAGGCCTCATCGGCGCCGCTGATAAATGCCCCATCTTCCCCCGTGCGGTTCATCGAGCAGCAGGTGAAGGAGAAGGTCGCGGTGGGCATCACGCGGCGAACAACGGCGGAATCTTCGCCGTCAGGCAATGTCCTGTAATCGCCCATCGTGTCGTCCGGGATATAGGGGGCTGTAACGCTGTAGATCACAAAGGGGAACGGGGCCTCCGGCTGTACCTGGTCGGCCAGAACCACCGGGCACCCCAGATAATCCCAGAGCTTTTTCACCATCGCATTACGCATCTCAACGAAGGTCATTTGGGATTGCTCTCCCCTTTCTTCTCGACCATGTAGCGTTTGAGCGAGTGGACAGGGCCGTGGGTCAGCTCCTGCTTGACTGTGTAGACCTGGCCGTCATATCCGTCCCGGAACTGCGCCCCCACGCGGAGGGTGTGGCCGTTGGTGTAGACCTTCTGGGCGTTGACGGTATAGGTGCCGCTGTCCGCATACTGCAGATCCTCGTTGTTGAGCGGCATGACGATGCCCTGGAACGGCGTCTCCACCGTCTCGCCGGGCACCCACTGGCCGCCGTTCTCCTTATCGTATCCCCCGCCCTCGGTGTGCAGCTCATACATGGTGTGCAGCAGGTGCCGGGGGAGCTTCGGGCCGCGCCAGGTTCTCATAAGCCAGCCCCCCACTCCGGGTCAAACCAGATGCTACCAACCAACTCACCAGTGTCATAAAGCGTCTGATATTGATTGGTTGTTCGCATGGTGATGTCAGACTTGGGAGGTGGGATAGATTTGTTCATGTACTGCCGGGTCATATAGACAGCGTTCTTGCCGATATGTTCTGCGGCCATCTCAGCCGTCCAGCCCTTTCGAATAATCCCGTCCACAGCCTCTTTGCAAAAATCTTCAATGGCATCTTTCCCGTTGTCATAGCTTCCCCGAATGAAACTGCGTTCAGGAATGGTCACACTTTTGACCAACATATACATCCAGGTATAATCATCCGGGTTGTAATCAGACGAAGGAGAAAGCCCTTCAGACTTCTTGTTTTTGGCCCTGCGTCTTTTCTTGCGGGCCAGGAAGCTCACGCCGGGGTCGTGACCAGGAATCCACTCTAAATCGTTGAACGCACTCGGGCTTTTCCCTTTTGCTTCTTTGTCAAGTGGGATTGCAAGATTTTTGGCTTGTGAAGGTCGAATAGTCGCCCCATACTCATGCACGCCTGCTATAGTCAGAATGCGGCTTCCGGCGTCCCCCATGATGCCGACATGAATTTTGCACCCGTGCAGCTTTTCCAGCTCGCGCTTGATGCGGGCCATGTCCTCGCGGAACGGATCACTCAGTTTTTTCATGCTCACCACTTCCTATACAAAGAAATGACGTCCTGCCAGGTCTGACTGAGGTTCTTGTCAAACGTCCAGGAGACATCCGAAATTGAAAAAGCCGACAGACCTGCGGCGTCGTTCTCGATGAGCGCCCACTGCTGGGCAATCATGTTCCAGATCAACGCTTCAAGGTCCGCCGGCAGCGTGCAGGGGTTATCCTCTGTGGCGTCCTTGGGCAGCACATAGCCCGCCGTATAGTTCACGGTCAGGTAACGCCGCGGCGCCACATAGTCGTAGGACAAGCCGCCGATGTGGCCGTAGTAGGTCCAGCCATCCTCGCGGTAGACGACCCCGATCTCCCCTTCCTCCACAAAGTCATATCCGGCGATTTCTGCGCCAGTGCGGTTATCCCGGATGTGCTGGATGGAGATGATCGGATACTGGTTCAATACCAAGCGCTGTGTCCCAGTGCCGAAATGCGGTTCATCATAGGTCTGACGCCCCAGCTTCCGGCCCAGCTTGGTTTCCAGCCAGGCGGACGCGGCGTTGATAAGCTGTGTCAGCGCCGCATCCCGCTCAGGATCTTCTTCATCCGCCGGGATACAGAGGAAGCTTTTTAGCCTGTCCAGTGTAGTCAGGGCATTGGCCCGCAATATCATAGGCTCAGCCATGGCTATCACCCTTTCTGCTCAGGTTCGGGCTTTTCGGGCTTCGGGGGAGCTGTCTTCTTCTCGCTCCCGGGAGAAAGCTTTTTGTTCATCGCAGGGCCGGGCTGCTTGGGCGGCCTAAAAATCCTCGCCATGCTCAGCCCTCCTCATCGTCGGTATCAGCGGCGGCAGTTGCCTGCACGGGATACTTGACAGGGTAATCCGTAGCATCTCCCAGTGCCAGCCCGCCAACCGTGCCGTTGGTCACGGTCAGCTTGATATACCGCTTGCAGCCAATCAGGTCAATATCCAGATTGGCCACCACATCCGCTGCATCCTCGTTTTTGAGGCTTGCCTGGCCGCTGGTGTCCACAGGGTTATCGACAAACACCCGGCTGTCGGGGACTGCCTCAAAGGTGCCGCTGTCGGTATCGCAGTGCTCGATCTTGACGGTCGCCGTCTGACTGGTCTTAACGGTGACAGCCAGAATGGCGCTCTCATAGCCCAGCCGGTCCACAACAGAGCCGCTGGTATAGGGCAGGACGGCCACAGTGTCAAACAGTGCCTTCTTCATTGCTGTATCCTCCTTAGATGACCTTCACGTTCTTGATGTAAGCGAAGCTCTCCACATGACGGACGCCGATGTCGTCGTACATCAGCGCCCGGGTGCCAGTGAGGTTTTCCTCAAACGCGTTATGCTGCACGCCGTCCTCATCCGTCCAGGAGCCGTCGAGGGTGGTGTAAGTCTCCAGGCCCATCTGGTCGCCGATCATCAGGTCGGCCCAGTTCCCGAAGAAGATGTCGGTGGTGCCGGCCTTCGGGTCGGTGGGGATCTGGTTGGTGGTGGCATAGGGGATGCCCAGGAACCGGCCGGCGTTCATCTCATCACGATAGATGTAGTCGCCGGTAGTGGTCTTCAGGTTCATCAGGTAGCCCTCGGTGAAGGAATTGAACGCCCAGCCGAGGTTCATGTCGTCCACGTTCTTGCTCAGGACGAGGGACTTGATGTAGACCGGGAAATCAGAGGTGATCTTGCCGGTGGAATCAGCGTACTGCGCATCCATCTTGGTGGCATCGATGACCTCAACGCCCGGGGTGTTGGCAATGCCGGTGGGCTGGAACTCGCCGCCCTTGCCGTACAGGCCGCCCCAGTCAAGGCCCAGCTGCATCCGCCGGGACAGGTCGGACGCGAAAATCTCGTCCGCGCTGTACTTGGTGCTCATGATAAGCTCCCGGGTCTGGGGTACGATGGCCTCCAGGCGCTTGGCGCTCAGACGCAGGTTGCCGAAGGTAGGCTGGGTGGTCTTGATCTTCCGAGCCTCACCGCCCCAGGTCGCACGGGTACCGGAGGTCATGCGGGGGATGTTGATGTTGCCGGTCTCCAGGGGGATGGTGCGAGCGCCCAGCTCCTTGATGACGGTCTTGTTGTAGAGCAGCCCGATGATCTCATCCAGGTAGACCTCGGGGATCAGGAAGCCGCCAGATGCAGGATTGGTCGCAGACAGTGCCTTGAATTCCCGGGCCATGTCACCATCCTCATACTTCTTGCTGGCATAGTAGGCCGCCCGCTCGGGGTCGTTCCGGCCGAAAACATCCAGGCACTTGATGGCGCGGACCAGCTGCACCATGGGCGGGATCTTTTTCTGCTGCCGACCCTTCTGAGAGGGGCCAGACAGGAAGATGCTGGCGTACTTGCGCTGTGCAGGAGCAGGCTGGGAAGCTGCCTTGGTCTGCCGGGTAGGTGCAGCGGACTTCCGGCGCTTGGCGCTCTCATCCTCTGCCGGGTCGCCCTCCTTGGACTCGTCCCCCGTGCTTTCGTCCTCCTTGCACTCGCCGTTGGTATCGTCATCGGCTTTGCTCTCATCGTCAGAGGCGCCGTCAGGCGGGGGATCACCAGAGCCATTATCCGCCAGCCCTTCTTTGACGGCGGACTTAATCAGCTCCTTCAGCTCATCGGAGTCGCTGGGGCTGTCATCATCAGACGCAGCGCCCTCCTTGGCCTCCTTGACGGCGGCCTTTACGATTTCCTTCAGCTCGTCGGTGCCCATACTCATGGACTTGCCGGCGGAAGGGCCGGTTGCGTTGTTCTCAAGACGCATATGTACCTCCTCGGTTGTCTGTTTCTGTTGTTTGTAGTCGGTTACGGTCGCCTCCGGGTTCATGGCCCAGGTGACAATCGATATTTCCCAAAGTTTGACCTTGCGCAGGTGGCGGATGCCGGTTGCATCAAACTCAAACTCGATCGGGTCATAGCCAATAGAAAATTCTGTGAGGACACCGTCGCGGATCAGGGTCTTCACATCCCGCCCAAGAGCGGTATCGCTGATTTTGGCCTCGAAATAAAGCCCCTTGGTGTCTTCTTTCAGCACCAGGGGGCGGCCAACAGGGAGCCAGCAGTCGTTATGCAGAGCAAGGATTTTCACGCGCCCAACGCCTTCCGCGATGGATTCCGCAAAAGCTCCAGGTTCTACCACATCCCCGCCGTCGTCCACGTTCCCGAAAACGGAAGCGTAGCCGGACACAATGCCCTGTTCTTCATCGTACTTTTCCAGCTCAAACTGGACGGTCTTATACTCCCGCCTGCCGGGGCCTGTCCCGCGGGTTGCGGATTTTTCAAGTCTCAACCTCTCTCGCCTCCTATCGGTTGTAAGTCAGGTAGCACCTGCACTTGATCGTTTCTTCGGGCGGTCCCTCGGGGTCGCATGGATAGCGCAGGCCATTGGAGAACCTGCCGTCGATGGGAACAGTCTCTCCCTCCATAGATACATGGTCGGGTCCACCATCGCGTCCGTCTCGCGGGTTTTTCTGCGGCCGGTGATGCCAGGTCTTGGTCGTGGCGCCGCTGGTGCGCATCATATCGTAGTGCCCCATCTCAAGCGACGTGACCGTCTCCTGATCTGCAATCAGCCGTGCCCGGCTGCGGGACTGAATCTCATACTCCTGCAGGATCTCGTCGGCCATCTTTTCCCGGCCAATGCCCGCCTCGATGCCGTTGGCCACGATACGGGCGATGTTGTCCTTTGTGGTCTGAGTAACGTTTTTGATGCGCTGGCCGCCGCGCATCTTTGCATGGCTCAGCAGCTCAGGCCGCTGTGCCCCGCGGATGTTATACAAGCGCTCGGCCAGTTTTGTGCCGGCATCATACGACTGCGACCAGAGCGGCTTGAATACGCTCTCAAGGTCTTTTTCCTCCACAGTCCAGTCAATGATGCCGCCTACAAACGACGCGAGCAGGTCATGCTGGCCCTGCTCTCCAAGAGCTTCCCATGCAGACGTGTCAATGAAGCCCGACGCAACATAGGTCTTTTCTATGTAAGGTTTCAGGATGTCCCAGACGCTCCAATCCGCCTTTTCAGTGCCGTGGAGGGATGCAGAGATGCGTTTCTCCTGCTGGCGGAAGTAGCGCAGGGTGGCCGCCTCGAACTTGCCCCGCTGCTCTTTCTCGGCTGCCTCCATGAGACGGATCAGGGTTTGCCGCCGGGTCTTTTCCTCCCGGCCGGCGTGACTGTTGCCCATGATGGAAACGTCCCCCAGCTCATCCCCGGCATCCCCTGCCCCGCCGCCGGCCGGCTCGGCCAGGAGATCGGAGCTGATCTCCGCCGGATCCTCGGTGTCGTGCAAGAAGATGTCGGACAGGGTAGTCTTATACACATTCCCGCCCGTCTTGCAGGGTTCCTGTCCAATCAGCTCCCGGGCCTCGTTTTTGGTGAGCAGGCCGGCGTTCCAGCCATCGAGTGCCACGCCCTTGTCGAACTCCTGGGAGTGCGGCACGATGTCATCAAAGTGCCAGACAAGCCCCTCGCCATAGAACGGCAGGATCTGCGTGTTGATTGCTTCCTCCCGGCGCTTTAGCCGCGGGGTGAGTACGTTCTGGGCGTAGATGTATTGGGCCGCGTCTGCGGTGGCGCGGTTGCTGTTTTCGGTGATGCCCATGATTTCTCTGGGCACTCCAAAGTGTTCCAGCACGGCGTTCCGCAGGAATTCACGCCCCTGCATCATGTCCATATCGCGCATATTCTCGGCCAGCTTGGTAACAGTCACTTCACCGTCAAGTACGGCAATTTTATGGCTGTTGAACGGGCCTTGATATTTTGCATTCCACTGCTCATAGAATCTTTGCCGTTGATTCGGTTGAATACCAGGGGCCGTAATCAGCAGTGCTGGCGTAGCGTCATTGTAGAAGAACTTCTTCTGAAACTTCGCCGCATACTCGTCCGTCTCGATTTCATCGGCCAGAGCTTCAGCCGCACCCAGCCCACGCTTATAGGGGTCAAGCGGGTTCAGGTTCTTCATGCAAAAGATGTCGTCCACGGGGATCTGCCTGATCTGCCCATCGGTGGACTTAATCTCGTAGAACGGGTGCCCCAAGTATGGGGTCTGCTGCACCCAGTTGGGCGGCATGGGCCACAATTCCACCGGCCGACCCACGGCATCAAACTCAAACAGGAAATAGCCCTCACCTTTCAGCTCCAGGTAAATCTGCAGCAGACGCCACACAGCGCCCGAGGTCATTTCAAAGAGGGGGTTCGGTCGGTTCATCATGTCGATGAACGGATGCTGCTGGATCTCCACCTCGTCGCCACTGACTTCATCTATCCTGTACAGCTTTCCCTTGCAGGTAGAAAGGTCGGAGGCGATACGGTCAACCACGGCCAGGCGGGGGTTTTTACCGAACGTGTCAAGCCACTCTCGGGTATTGCGTTCCGGCGGCGTCGTATAGCGTGGAATCATCACGCTTGTATTGATGCCAGTATACTGCTGTTCTATACTGCGCTTTCGCCGGCCAAACAAAGCCATCTGCATTCCTCCTTTCATCCAAGTTCCCAGGTGTAACATACCGGCTCATAGAGGGCCAGAGCGACCGAGTCGGCTATATCAGGGCTGGGCAGCCCGCGCTTCTTCAGTGCATCCTTGCTTTCCAGCTTGATTTTTGGCGGTGTACCCGCGAAGACATATTTCCGGGTCGAGAGCTGTGCTATCAGCTCCGCATCGTTCGGCAAATGCAGCACGCCGGCCTGTGCCCGGTCCCGCAGGACCGACCATATCCATGTAGAGATATCAGCATAGTTCTGAGCGGCTTCCTTGTCTGGTACAGCTGCTCCAAAATTCACCGGTATGACTTCAAGGTAATTCAGATCCCGCGCCTCTTTCTCGTGGCGAAGGATGTCGGTTACGCCGCCTCCCAGGCCGGTATCATCGATGACGGCGTAAACCGTGCTCTCTGAATACCTGCCGTGCAGACTGATATAGGCGGCCAGAATGTCCTCAGCGGTCTTGTACAGGTCTTGTCCGTGCCGCTTGTCAATGCGCACGATGTCGTTGTCGATATTGGTGGAGATCACCGTCTGGTCATCGCCAAAGCGGGCAACGTCCACGCCGATTGCAATGCGAGACGGCCGGATATGTTCTACTGGCTCATTCATGGTCGCCTGCTCTGCAATCGAGATGGGGATAAACACATCGTCCTCTGCAAGCGGCGGCAATCCGTCTACACGGACACGCACCACATTGGAGTTCGCGCCGTACTTTGCTTCTAGTGCGGCGATGTTGTCCTTGTTTGTGCGGGGGCTGTCCCGGCTGGACACGGTCATGGTGTACCAGGTTGCCGCGTCCCGCCCGAACGCATCTGCAAAGCCGCCCGTCGCTTTGGTGGGGTTGCCACAGTACAGCAGCTTGTTGTTGGGGCCGGACAGCGTGCCCAGCACAGCCTCCAGAATGGGGTCTGCAACGCCGGACGCCTCGTCCACCACGAACAGCATATTGTCTTCGTGGAAGCCCTGCATATTCTCGGGCTTGGTGGCGGTGCGGGCCACCGCAAACCAGCGCTTTTCGTAGCCCCGCATATAGACGCGGGTCTTTGTCCAGTTGAGGAGCAGGCCAAGTATCTGGCTGCTTTCCATCCATTTTGCAATCTCGGCCCACAGCACATCGTTGAGCTGCTGGCGCGTCGGGGCTGTGCAGACCACACGGGGGTAAGGGAAGCAGGCCAGGAACCAAAGCACTACATTGGCCTCAAAGGCCGTCTTGCCAACGCCCTGTCCAGAACGGACGGCCAGGCGGCGGCCCTCTGCAATGGCCCTTGCTGCCTTCACCTGCCAATCGTCGGGTTGGAACCGTGTAACCTCCCGGAAAAATATAAGCGGGTCTTGGCGGTACAGTCTGATCCGCTCTCGGAAGATGTCTCTCCTGTTCATTCCTGGTCAGCCTCCCCCACGATTGCGGCAGCCCAGTCATCCACAACCTCATTGGCACCGCTGCCATTCATGCGGCGCACCTCTGCAAGCTGCTGGATGACCTTGGCCTTCTGGCGCTGGACATCTGTCAGCAGCCTTTCCAAGCGCTCGACGATCAGATAGGACGCTTCAACAGTGGTGGATGTGTCGACGCTTGTTCCAGGGAGGCGTTCCCCCCGCTCGACCTTTTTGTCGATTGCCTCGATATACCTCTCCTTGTCTCTGGCCTCCAGCTCCGCATTCCCATCCACCCGGCTGAATGACCTCGATGTTTTGGAGGTGTGTACCATCTGGATGTGTGTAGGCTTTTCGGAGTACTTGGCGATCCGCTGCATCAGGAAGCTTTCGCGGGCGGTGAGCAGCTGCAGCTCCTGCACCAGTAGATCTTCTACATCAACGGACTTGTCACACTGCTCGATGGCTGCCCGGTTTTCTTCCGACCAACTCCCGAACATAACGGCTGACCAGCCGCCGTGCTTGAGCGCATTGGTGTTCCCGGGCGGCGCCCCGCCGTGGTTACCCACAGCATTCACGTTGCCCTTGGGTGCGCCCGGTCCGGCCTGCTTTTTGGTTGCAACTTTCTCGGTTGCAACCTTTTTCTTTCGGTTGCAACTTTTGGTTGCAACCTGTTCAGCCTTCCAGTACCGGCTGGCCCAGCTCTTGACTGTGTTCACCGACACGTCCAGCTTCTCGGCAATCTCCTTGTACTTCAGGCCTTTTTTGTAGAGCGTATAGCCTTTATCCCGGAGGTCCACCTACATCATCACCACCGCCCTTTATGTTGTTCCCAAAAAATAAAGCGCGGCCTCGATAAAGAGACCGCGCTGCGTCACACTCAAATAACATTACGAAGCGGGGAATGTTCCAGCAGAAACACCCCTGCCTCAACAACTATAAATGTTCCGACGAACAACCCCGGGCAGACCACCCAGAGAGGTACGCCGGTCATCAGAGCCAGCTCCACACCTATCACCAGCGCCACACACAGCGAGAGCACAAAGGCTTTGAGCGCCGCCGGGAGCCACTTGAGAGGCCCCCAGACTACCAGTGCATAGGCGACGCCTTCGGCTGCCAGCCCAAACAGGACATCCATCGGGCCAAACGGGCTCATTGCATTTGCGATGCCGATGCCCAGCAGGACCGCCGGGGCGTAGCTCTTTTTGAAGAGTGGCGCCGCACAGAGGATATTGGCCACACGGAGCTGCACAGCGCCCCACGAAAGTGGGTTGAGCGTTGTAAGCGCCACATAGAGGGCGGCCACGAGAGCCGTCCGGCACAGGTCTTTTGCCTTCATCTCCATCTTACACCTCCACTGTCACGGCGCCGTGGCCGGCGTCGGATACCTCGTCCAGGACAGACACCCCGCAGGACAGCTCGGTTTCGAGCCATTGCTGCAGGAGCCTTGCCGCATCCTCTATGAGCAGCGTTTCCCCTTCGAGGTTCTTCGCAATCCACTGGTCTATCTCACAATAGTCCGGGATCGTTTCCTCCGGCGAGATGGTCACCGTGAAGTTGTTGGTGTAGTGCCGTTGACCGATGGGGCAAAAGCAGCGGCAGTGCTGTTTGTAGATGATCTTTTTGACTTTGTAGCAGTTATCCAGCATATCCTTCACGCCTCCTTCGGTTTCTCCACGATGAAGAGCAGCTCCTTTGCCTGTTGGGGAAAGGGAATCGCCATGATCGCGGTAAGCCACACGGAAGGGAGATATGCTCTCATCCGCCGGTAAAATGCAGACAGAGGCTCGGGCTGCTCTGCGTAGAGAGCGTCCAGCTCCTTGGCGCCGGCCACCAGGCCGATCTCCTGGAGAATCGAGAAGCCGATCTCCTGCAGCTTGACCTTGAGCTCGTTATAGCCCCACTCGTACACATGGGCCCGGTACTGGGTGTCGTAACCGTTGCCCGGGGTGTTCGGGCAGGACAGGAACATCTTTGCCCCCGGCCTCATGATCTTCCAGCACTCGACCAGACTCTTTGCCCCGTCCTCGGGGTGCATATGCTCGATGGCAGAGGTGTAGATCACAAAATCAGCGAACCCCGCCGGGATGACTTTGGACATCTCGGCCACGTTGCCCAGCTTCCAGCAAACCTTGAACGGATAATAGGATGCAAGGTCTTTGGGTTCGAGGTTGCGGGCGGTTGCGCCCCGCATCGCCTCTTTGATGTTGGTTTTGCTGATGTCGATGCCGGTATAGCTGCGGATGTTCTTGGCATAGTACCGCAACAGCGGCAGCATCAGCGACCGGCCGCAGCAGACGTCCACAACGTTCCCGCCCTTTTTGGCCATCTGGGCGGCCGCAAAGTGCTGGATATAGTTCATCACGTCCAGGTTGGTAAAGAACCCATCCCTGAACTGCAAATAAAAATTCCGCATCTGGTAGGTGGTGCAGAGAACCTTTTCCCTGTCCATCCCATCCTCGATGCGGTAGACGATTTCTTTACTCACGCCATTTTCCTTTCGTATCAAGGTATTTCTGGTACTTGATCCATTCGACCAGCGAGTATTCCCGCCGTATGCGATGATCTCCCCCGATTTTTCCCTTGGGCGGCCGGACTGCTATGATCTGCTTCCCGTCAAAATAGGATGTGCCTCCAAACTTGACCGTCGTAGACCAGGTCGTGCTGTCCGTGCTGTAGAAGCCGTAGTTCAGCACATCCTTTTTGCTGTACCCCAGGCCATGCACCTTGACGCCGCAGGCATTGGCGTACTGCACCAGACGGCGAATATATCCATACTCGCTCGGGCGGATCGTCTTGATGGCGAACCCTCCGATGCCGATGTAGGGATAATCCTTGCAGAGCTGCTTGAACTCGTCCAGGCCCCGTGACCGATGCCAGACCGGAATGCTTTGCCGGCCGGTCTCAGCTTCCAGCCTCGCCCTCATCCTCTTGACGGCATCATAGCCGGTTATCATGTCCACATCCAGCTCAAAGAAGTGTTGAATGCGGTGCTGATTGATGAAAGCAATGTAACGGCTCAGATATGCGTCCCAGTTCACGGGCTTGGCCGCCGCCTCCTGGCTGTGCATAAAGGTAAAGGCCCCGCTGTCCAACAGGAACATCTTCCAGCGCGGAAGTTCTTCGGCCTGCCACGGCTTGAAGTAGTAGAAGCTCTCCAAAACGTACTCAGGCGGGTGCTTTCTCACCGCAGGCTCATCGCAGTTGGTTCCGGCCAGGAATAACCTCATAGGTCAATCCAGGCTCCACAGTGCGGGCATTTGATCCGTTTTGCGGGCGATTCACTGGCGGGCTGCCGCACCTCGCCCTCTTCGTCCCGCTGCGGTGAAGGCTCCTGCTGGGCCCTCTCTGCCGGCTTTTGCACCGGCTCAATGAAGAAGTCCTCAAAATCGACATCCTGCATCTCGCGGAGGATTCCATCGACTTCCAGGTCGGTAAACCCGGTTTGCTCAAGGTCTACGTTCAGGGCTTTCAGTGCCTCCATCTCGATGCGGAGGATGTCCTCATCCCAGCTGGACGCTTCGGCGACTTTGTTGTCGGCGATTCTGTACGCTTGAACCTGCTCATCGGAGAGATCATCCACCAGGATGCAAGGCACGCGCTCCATGCCGAGCAGCTGCGCCGCCTTGTAGCGGGTATGCCCTGCAATGATGGTTCCTTCCCTGTCAATCAGGATCGGCACCCGGAAACCGAAGTTCTTGATGCTTTGGGCTACCGGTTCAACGGCTGCATCGTTATTGCGGGGATTATGCTCATAGGGGTGAATCTCAGAAATGTCTCGATACGAAATCTGCTGTTCTTTCACTGTTACTCCCTTCTCTGCATTTCTTGCTTTACAGGGAGTGATGCGGCTTTTCGCCTCCTTTCCGGCCAAACAAAAAGCCGCCCGAGGCGAATCGGGCGGCTTCATGGCTATGATTAGAATTTTACGGATACAATTTTACCACATTCAAATTGCCTTGTCAATGACATGATTTTGACAAATTTAGGGTTCGTTGTCAAGAGCATCGACCCCAAACATGAAGACCGACACCTGCGCTGTGGCCGACGAGAGGTCTCTGTAGACCTGTCTCGGCGAAATCTGCAGATCGGCCGCAATCTGATCGTAGGTCGGCTCATCGTCGGAGATATAGTAGCGCCGCAAGACCTGGCACTCCCGCCGGGCGGTCCGGCCATCCGCATTGTCTGCCTTCTGGTTGCAGTAGACCTCATACATACTCAGGACATTGTCGATGTGCTTCATGATGATCTTCGTGCGGCGGCAGGACATGCGGATCGACTCAACCACAGCCATCCGATTCTTGTTCATCATCATATCCAGCAGCTCAATGGCCTCTTCTTCCTCGGATCCATCGTGATCTCCTTCTTCATCCGTGTAGACTGCCCCTGTGCAGTGCAGCTTGAACTTGCGGTAGTTTTTCAGGAGCAGCTGGGTATTGTGCAGTCGCCGGTCCCGTCGCTCTTCGAGCTGCGTATCCTGTTCGGTGACAACTGCCTTTGCGGTCTGTTTAGCCGTTTCCTTGATGACGGCCATGATATCTGCTGGAAGTTCCATTGCGCGCCCTCCTGGCCTATTGCCAAAATCACAAAATTAGTATATAATAGGCTTGTGTTCCGGGGGCCGCGCAAGCGGCTCTCTTTTTTTGTGGTTTTACTCGCGCCGTAGCCATGCAAGGCACTGATCCAGGTCGATGAATTCTTCGCACCAGGCATCCCCGGTCATGTTGTCGATACCAACCCAGTGCTTACCGTTCCACTGGTAGAATAATCCCCGCGGCTCACGGCTCTGAATGATGGCATCGGCCTCTGCCTGTGTGACTTCCTTTATCAGGTACTCTTTGTACATCCTGCGGCCTCACTTTTTCCTCTTTTTGCGCTTGCCGGCCTTCGAGCGGTCTTTGCCAGGCTTGGCATGATAGCTGGTCATGGTCTGATACCGGCGGTAAGCCCCGCCGTCATGGCGCTTCTTGCTGTTGTTCATAAGTACCTCCATCTCAGATAAACGGACAATCGACGCCGAGCCAGATAGGCGGCTGTGCGTTGCCAATCACGCTGAACCAGAGCCGGCCGGTAAAGAGCAGTTTCAGCCGTTCCCAGAAAGACAAATGCCAGCAGGAGATCACCTGTCCCTCCCCGCGGAACGCCGGGAGCTGTTCCACCTTATCTTCCATGCCCGCCGGAGCGGTGAATACGATATTCTGCTGCTTAAACTCAATCGGACTCATAGTCGGCCTCCATCAGTTCTTCCAGGCGAGCCTTGGCACGGGTAAGGACGTCGATCTGATGCACTGCCCGCATCCTGGCGGCCGGCATCATTTTCTTGAGCACCGGAGAGATAGCCCCGAAAACATCCTTGGCGTAGTCAGGAGGATTGGCCGTCTTTTTGGCCTCATCAATGAGGCTCTGCAGCTCACTCAGGAGCTTGAGATCATCCTTAAACTTGCTCATTTTCTTTTTCCTTTCTGGCGTCACGCCGTTCGATAGTGTAAACCGCATCTTCGCGCATTTTGTGCCACTGTACTGCAAACCAGATTTTCCAGCTGTCACACATCTTGGTGCAGTACGTTTTTTCTGCGCATGATTTGCAGGGTCGCAACGATGGTCACCTCTTCCCTCGGAATGAATCAGCTGCCTTGCCTCCGGTTGTTTTGATCCACACGCTAACTTTGAATTTTCATTTTTGTTCCCCTTTCCATCGCCATCCGGGATTGCATAGGCCACAAGTTTCTCCAGCCTCTTTTCTCTGCCCGTTGGCCAGATATATTGCGGCCTTCGATCTGCATCTTGCGCAGCATCCAAAGTCATAGTAATTCTGATAGTCGATCATTGACGGAGTCTTTAACCTGCTATCTCCACAACACCGGACGCACTGCAACCCAGCGCATTTACTGCCGCAGACTTGGACTTTAATAGGGTCTTTCATAGGCCAAGCGCCGTATAAGTCAGTAATAAAATCGGACCCCAGACCGCAATACAGGTGGCGGCGCAGAGGATAATCACAACGGCCGCAGTTATGATTGCATTTTTAATATTCATTGTGGCTCTCCTTTCCGCAGTAAAGTGAGCCGTCGGCATTGTAACGGGGCGTGATTCCGTATCTGGTGGCGTGATTATAGACAATATACTGCACACCTGTTTCTCTGTCTTGGTACAAATCAAACACACCTTTACTGTCAATCCAATCCAGGCCGAAACTGCTCCGCACGTTGTCCTCACTGGCCGCTGCTGATGTACCACACCCGCACAGGGCAAGGATCAGCGCAGCCAGGGCAATCATCTTTTTAGCTTTCATCGTGTCCTCCATCTTGGTCCTGCAACCGCTGCCATACCACTCTTTGCATTTCTTCGAGCTCTTTGCGGTAGTCCGGCTGCATCTTTCCTCCCAGAAATGCTCTGAACTCATATGCACAATTCCGGCAGAGATCATAGCGGGGAGGTATTTTTTCTGTTCCTGCTATCCAGCCGCACCAAATGCTGGTTGTATAGTCTTTTTCTGTTTCAGCACCGCAGCGATCACAAACGAACGTCTTAATCATCTGCTTGAATTCCCCTTTCTACCCAATACTCATGCCATTCCTCGGCGGTGGCGTAAGCCGGGAGGCCACGTTTTTTACGGTTCCTTATCCATCCGGCATAGACCTTTATGTCCCGCTCGTCGATGCTGTAGCCACAGCCCCCAGATGCCCGATCGTGAACGAGAAGCGGTCGAGGATATCCCGGACGACGGGCTCGGAGGACTTCATAAGCTCCCGCCGGCTGTTCCAACGTCCATCCGCTTGTTATTAGGTAGGCCTTAAGATCAGCAAGCATACCGTGCAATACGATAGTTCTATTTTTCATGTACAGTCCTCCATCTTGGCCCCGCAGTGGGGGCAGTAATTGCTCCTACACCTAACTCTGCCTTTGCATCGGCTACAATACGAAGCCGCGTATTTGCTTCCGAGCTGAAGCGCCTCAGCTTCCCCAAGGCATTCCCAGTGCGCCGTGGGCCGCAAGCTTTCGGGATCAATGGTTGGGGCAGCATCTATGTCCTCACCTGTGACATAAAAAATTTGCTCATCATCCTGGTTCACGCCCATTCTCCAGTGCAGAGCGTCAGCATCAATTAGTCGAGCCATCTTTCAGCGCCTCCAATCTCTTCATCACGATGTCCACGGCCTCGTCCGTCATGGGGCGGCCGCAGCGGGGGCAAAATGGGGTTTTGTCGTCCTCTTCTTCAACTTCTCCCGATGGATACCAATACTCACACTTTGAGCATTCAGTATAACCATCACGCTTAATCCATTCGCCTCGCAACGCCTCCACCTGTTCCCGCGTGGGGCCGCGGAGGGCAGCGAGAGCGATATTCAGAGCTTCGGTCAAATCGCTTTTTTGCTCGCAGCTCAAGTCCATTAACCCGATAGGCAGCCTGCGCAATACTTCGATTGCTTCTTCCCGTGTCATGGTCACACCTCCATTATTTTCAGTCATATGAGAAGTCCAGGAATCAGCATAAACCAGAGCAGCCACCATTTTCCGGTTATGTAAATACCGATGCCAACAACCACGGCCATAGAAATCCAAGCGGCTGAAGTGGAGACCCAGTTCCACCTCATACCTTGTTCACCTCCATTCTCAACTCATCAATGACCGCCTGCGTTGCACCTGTGCCCAACGCATAGTCAAGTGCAGCCTCGTCGAACCCATCATCAGCGTGGAGGTCAAGAATAACATATACACCATTGACAATGGCCCAAAAGCAGTTTGGCACCGGCGACATAGAGCTTCCGTTGAGGATCATTGGCTTAAATTCGACGCCGGCAGCCTTTGCCAACGTTTCCAGGACGGCCGCCTTGCGGAGACCTACAGTATTAACCATTGTCTCCCTCTCCTTCCAGATTTACACCTTCCAACCTCGCCCGATTTTCCAGAACGCACAGATACCAGCGCATCGCTCGCATTTGACCATCATACAGATTGCGAGGGCAAGTAGGAGCGAACTCCAGAGTTCCTGCATCCCATTTGTTCAGCATGGCACACAGCTTGTCGTAACGAATCTTGAGCTGAAAATATTCAGCTCTGAAGCGGTCTTTGTAGTCATCGCTGACCATCAGCTTGGCAGTGTCTTTCAGCGTCATAGCAATCCTCTCTTTCGGCATTCTATCGAAGAATTTATCGCACAGCTTGCGCGCTATGCACAATGCGATTCCATATATGACCAAGAACCCAGCAATCTGGCCATTCACTTGTAGACCCTCCCCGTTCTTTTGTCGATGAGCGTCACGCGGCCCATGATTTCAAAGCCCGCACCATCAGCAACGTAACGCAGAACGTGTACCAAATCTCCGATACGCTTTTCATCTTTGAGGATATTTTCTTCTGCCTGCGTTCTGGTGGGATCAGCGGCGCCGCTGGGGTTGTGGCCATATCGTGTATCGGGCATTATAGCTCTCCTTCCAATTTGTCCAAGACAATATAGTGCTCCTGCGGACCAGCTGTTTTTCCGGGCGGCCGGCGTTTCACGAACGTAACCCGATAACCGGCTTTGAGCATCAGACGTCCAACTTCCAGCCTCTCTGTTTCTGATAAGCCCATCCCAGTTTTTGCCGGCGTTAAAAGAATCTCTTTTTTATCCTGCACTTTGTTCCACCTCCATCAGGTCGCGCATCAGTTCATCTACCAGGAGCTGCCCTGCGTGAGAGCCGGTGCGAATGACGCTGCCCTTCTTTCTCAGCTCTTCGAATTCCTGATCCCGCATCGCCCGGGACTTTTCAGCCAGGCTAACTTCTGCTGCACTCATGCGCTGCTGGACAATCAGCTGCCATTCTGCAAGGAACGGTTTGGCATCTTCCAGATCATCGAACTGGTTGTTGTTGTAGCTGCGTTTTTGTCGGATTGTTCCGCCGGGTTCAACTTCAAGCGTATACCACGGTGTGTTCGGATCATCCTTTTTCCGCAGGAACAGGATGTAGCTTTCCCGAGTGGCAATCCTCTCAAAATACCGGGTACCACGCTGGATGCAGTGATCCAGGTATCGGCTTTCCTCCAGGATGCTTTTTGCCCCATCCGGTACGCGAATCAGGTATTTTTCTCCATCGTATTGATAGGTCTTTTTGATCTTTTGCATGATCTGCTCAATGCTAAACCGAGATTCCAGATCGGCCGCTTCCTCCTCGATCTGCCGCCTCACATCTTTGAGATGATCCATCCTAGCCAGTCGCGCTCTTTCAGCGACCAGATCATCATGCCGGCGTTTTAGGTCAAGCGGATATAGGACGCTTTCGATAGCCAGATTCATTCCTGCTTTTTGGGCCATATCCAGATAGTCAATCCAGTCCGATGTGACCCGGGGACTGATAACGCCATCGTATTTTCCGGTGATGCGCCGTGTCTGTTGTCTCAGGTATTTCAGCGATCTGGATAGTCCATGTTCTTTCAGAATGTCTTGGACACGATAGGTTGAAAGCGCACTCACCATCTGAAGGTTTCTTGCTGTGATCTGCAGACCAGCTTTTTTCCAGCCTACGGCTTCATTCACATCGGTGAAGGTGTCTTTTCTTCCGTGGATCAAGGCCAGCTCATTCTTGGTCAACCCAAACACTCCGTAGTATGTTTTGGAGTGTATTTTCAGGTGTTGATGATTGCAGTATCCTCCGTCTGATCCATCGAGGTAACTTGCAAGGGCATCTGCCCACCCCGTCTTTATGAGGCTTTCGGCCATCGGATACCGGCGGCAGCTTTCCCAAAATTTGACTTCCCGGTAGAAGTTGCAGCCCTTGTCGTACTTTTTGATCCAGCCAGACTTCATGACCTTTCGGAGGTCATGTTCAAATGTGCGTTCCCATGCGGCATAAACTCTCGGTTGATAATAACCAGTCGATGCCGTCATCCCCTTGGAGATGTCATTGCTTTGGCACATGATATACCGGGAATCCCACTGGTTATCCTTGAAGAAATACTTCTTTTTCCAGTGTTTCGCACTGGCACCATCAGTCCACCAGATATCCCCGGGACAGATATCAAGATTTGCATTATGGTTCTCAAAATTGAAATACACCACCATCCGGCGAACCCACACGGCATTGTTATCCGGCTGGCTCAAAAGAAATGTTCTGGCCCTCCATACCCGGCGGGCAGAGTACTGGGTATTGTAGATCTGCATTGTCCTTCCACAGCACCGGCAGGCGGCCATCTTTTTGTGCTTCATCTCACGGCCATCAACACTGTACTTCCCTCCGCAGCTGTCGCACCGCACACGCTGTACAGGTATCGTTTCCCTGACGCCGCCGGGGGCCGTGCGGCGTTCTTTGGTGTTGGTGATCCACAGGAACACCGAATCGCTGCAGCGCGCCAGGATGCGCTTCTCGAGATCCTGCGGCAGCTCAGGGAGCTTTGCAAGCATCTGCTGTGTTTCCTGCGCCTGCATCTCATCCCGCGCTTCCCTCCTTTTTCGGCTGGCGGCATCCAGTGCCTTGCTGATGATGCCCATCAAGTAGCCCGGCCTCCGGTCGTTGAAGTAGTCCTGCAACAGTTCGGATTCAGGCTGTGTGGCCGCAATGCCCTCGATATAGGCAAGTGGACGGCCGTAGACGGCTTCGATCTGTTCCGGAAACATCTGCCGGCGGGTAGGATGTTTCTCTTTGCGCAAGGCACCCGTCCAATAGTCGCCGCAAAAACGCCAGACTACCAGAGGAGATTTGCAGTTGTCCCAGACGGCCACGGTCAGGGTCTTGCCCTTGATGTACCTGCCCTTTCCCTCCCCTGCGGCCACCGATATGCACAACTTGGCATCCAGCGGCGGACGCTGCGATTCCGGGGTGTAGAGCATCAATTCCTCTGCTTTTTTCATCTGCTTGCTGCCTCCAATTCTGCGTAGGTGTATGCGGTATCGGGGAGGACCTTGACCCCGTCCACCTGGCATATCACACAGTCCGTGTCTTTGATGCTGCACAGCCAGTCATCCAGCCTTCCCGAAACCGGGCCGCCGCTGTATGCGATATGAAACGGCCCTTTCTGACAGTCCTGCTGTTCCGCCGGGTGAGTCATGGTGTAGTTTGCGTGCAGCAGCAGGAACTCATCTGCCGTCAGGCGCCGGATCAGCGTCAGCTCAGTACAGCTGATACGCGTCCCGAAGCAATCCTCATCGATGTCCCCGCCGGCCGCCACTGCCCAAAACTGGTTCTTGCCATCCCAGTCATAGTAGGTCAGGCAATCCAGCGGGTCTTCGCAGAGGTGGAAACCGGTGTTGGCGCATTTAGCCTTTTCGGTCACATTTTTCCCGGGCTTAAACTGGTATTCGCCCTTTCCCTTCACTGCCGTAAGCCGCGGCGTGAAGGCTTTTACGCCAAGAATCATAACGCTCACCCCCACAACGACAACTGCATAATGCCGTCATCCTGCTTGGTCTTGTCCTCTTTGGCCTTCTTCGGCTTCGAGACAGGCTTTGCAGCCGGCTCTTTCTTTGGCTTTGCAGGCGCGGCTGGTCTGGGTGCTGCGGGCTCCTGCGGCTTGATGCTTGCAGGCTTTTGCATTTCATCCGCGGTGGGCGCCGCCCCGGTCAACTTCACGTTCATGATGAATTCCACCTCCGCGTTGGGGAAGTAGAACTGCACCGCGCGGCGGTAGGCATCGAGGTCGGAAATCATGCCTCCGGCATTATGTACGACAGCAGCGCAGCACTCGGAGAACGTGCGCTTGGTGTTGCATACGACCTCCGCGAAGCGCGGCTCCTGGTCGGCAAAGTAAATCAGCGTCTTGAGGATATAGTCTCGGACAGCCTGCGCTTCCCGGCCGCCCTTGAAGGCTTTGTTCTCGTCTTCGAGCTTAGCTTTGGCCTTAGCTCGCCAATCGACGAACTCGACCGTGTTTGTGGTGTGTGTGGTGTCCATGTTTGCTCCCTTCAGAACAGCGTGAGCTGTCCATACTCATTTGCGCTAAAATCAGGCGGTTGTGGGCGGCTTTTGTGGTCATCCCCGGCATTCTTCCTTGCCTTATCCTTGCCGCTCTTGCATGGCTTCTTTGGAGGCCGTTTTGGTGCAGGCTGGTCTTGACGCTCTTTTGGCCCTTGGTCAGCCTCAAACATCATGTCCACCTGTGCCAGTGCCCGGCGCCAGTGCCAGATGTCCCGGAAATACATGGGCGTGTACCAGACGTTGCCCTCGTCCCGCGGGATCAGCCCCCGCCGGTCATAGGCGGTTGACGGATGCGCCAGCGAATCCCCGATGACCACATAGCCCGCGCAGCCCAGCAAGCTGAGCTGGATGTAGCACATCAGGCCAACGGTGAAGTCGATGTCCTGGGCGACAAACAGCACCGACGTCTGGTAGTTGACCTCATGCCCGGGGCGGCGGCATTCATTTGCGAAGGCCACCAGCAGCGCCCCTGCGCCGCAGGCCGGGTCGGCGGCGGATATCCAGCCCTGTGCCTCGACCTGGGCCGCAACGTCTCCGATCGTGAGCTGGGACATCGCCCGACACACGTTGTATGGCGTGAAGAACTGCCCGTTGTGCTCGTTGCCGAGATTCAGTGTCATGAAAATCTCGCCCAGCAGATCCTGGTCCGGGTTTTCGTCCAGGGCCGCGACGACCATCCCCAGCATTTCGGCCATAACCTGCAGTTCGGCTTCGGTGTACTTGGTCCGGGCGGTCTGATAGAGCTTCTCGCGGGCTTCCCGGTGTGTCGCGTCTACGGCGCAGGAGATGGAGCAGGCCGACATGGTGATCCAGTCGGCCCAGACCTCCCACCGGCCATGTCGGCCGCAGAGGCTCTCAAAGGCCTTCACCAGGTCTTTCTGGGCCGCCCCGCGGACAAGCCGAGCATCCGACCCCATGTTTCATCCCTCCTTCCCAGATCATCCCGTCCGTTTGTGACGGCGAGGGCGGTTCATCGCATCGGCCAGGAAGTCCACCCCGCTGGGTGTAGCACGGTCAACGCGTTTCGCGCTGTGGCCGGTACTGTGTGCCGATTGCCAGGTATCAAGCGTGAGCTGACCGGCAGCGACGGCTTGATCGAGGATACGGCGCATATACGGCAGCGGGGCCGATGTGCTGTACTCTGCTGTGCGGTGCATGACTTGCACGATCAGTGCGTCCTCTACCCCTTTGGCCCGATAATCTCGTAGCGCCTGACTTACTGCCGGGCCTACGCGTTGCCCTAAGCCGAGGGACGTCCAAGTATTTTCCGGGGTAGAGTCATCATCGTCTTTCTTTGCAGAAGATGATGACGAACGTAGTGAGTCATTATCTTCTGTTTCTTTAATATCCTTCTCTATATCCTTCTCCTGGCTTTTTTGGGTTTTTGAAAAAACCGGTGGGTTTTTTGGGTTTTCAGAAAAAGCCGTGGGTTTTTTGGGTTTTGGAGAAGATTCTTCATCTTCAGGTTCTTTTGGCTTTTTGCGAGGCCTGCCGCCCTTGCGCCCGTTTTCGGCCTGCTTGCGGTCAAGCTCTGCAAAACGAGCCTTGTCCCTATCAATCTGTCCTCTCAAGCTCGGGAATACAAAGCGCTCGTTCCCACTGAGCTGCGGAACTTCGCCCGTCACGCTGTAGGTTAGGCATGCCACGAAAAGTCTCCCCTTCTCAGCGTCGTTGAGTGGTTCCAGCGCCTCTAAGTAAGAGTGATAGGCGCAAAAATACGGTCTTTCCATCGCCGTCCTCCTTGGGATGGCCCCGCTATTCTGTGCGCAGGTTCAGCCGCTCACACAGGTACTTGTCCAGTTTGATGCCATAGATATGGTATTCGTCAAACAGGTCTTTCTCCCGGCAGTGGGCCTCGTCATGATGCTCTCTGCACAAAGCAATCGCCGACAGCCCTACATGGACGATCTGTTCACGGTCACGGCCCATGCCGATCCTGTCCACATGATGGACTTCCGCCGGCTTATTGCAGATGGCGCAGCGCCGGTTGGCCAGACAGAGGTACAGATACTTGCCGATGTCATCGGTCTGGTTGAGCAGACTGTCTTTGGTCGGCACGGACTAGTGAAAGCAGAACTCTATCAGGTAATTGATGAAGCTCTTGGCCGTGGTCATGTCAGTGTCTGACAGGCTGAACCATTCCCGGCCGCTTCGCCCGCAAAAATCCCAGGTAAGTAGCTGCCGGATGCTCTCGGGGTCGTCACCTGACCAGATCGCTATGTCACGGATAATGGCAAATATCTTCTTGCGCTGTTCGGCAGAAATGCTGCGACCGTCACCCAGCCTGATTTCGACCACTGAGGGCCGCTTCTGCGCCAGATACCGGCTGATGTCCCTCTCCGGCAGCACCACCAGCTTCTTGCCCTCGCCCTGGAGGATCTTCGCTGTGATTATCATGTGAGGCCTCCTTGTCAACGTGAACGTGCATCGGAATTGCTATACCGTTGCCACGCATATTTCTGAGCAGGAACTCGGTACACTTTGCCTCGCTCAGATGGTTCCGAAAGGCCTGCTCCTCGTATGCAAACTGCCCGGCCATCCGCTTTTCTTTGATGCGGCGGCGAATGTCCTCGTCGTTGTAGTTGGCCTCAATCAGGTACAGATCGTAGCCAATCGCCTGTATGCCATCGAGGTTGTTGGTATCGGTAGCGTAGATGACCTTGCCATTACCGAAATGTACCTTGTAGCCGCAGTTCGGCACGTTGTGGGTCAGCTCAAACGGAATCACATTACAGAGGCCGTAACCGTACATCACGCGGGGCTTGAGCAGATCGATCTGACGCTCCGGCACCCCTGCAGCCACAAGCGGAGAAACCAGCCAGCGGCAGCAGCCGAAGCGGAGCGTTGGCCGCTCGGCCGCTAGCCGCCGCAGGGTTCTTTTTTGAAAATGATCGCCGTGGATATGGGTAAGCAGCACTAGTTTGAGCTGCGGAACATAGGGTTCGATCTGTTTGTATGGCACGCCGCAATCAATGAGCAGGAAATCATTCAGGATTACCGCGTTGCCTTGACTGCCGGATGAAATAATGTTGTATTTAACCATCACAGTTTGCTGAGATCAACAGCTTCCACAACCTCTTCCATCTCCGGCTTGGGAATGTTGATGCTCTTCGGCGTTGCCGCGATCTGCGGGGGCTCGGACGATGTAGCATCGTCCTGGGCAAGCATTTCGGGCAGGATACTCTTGCCGTCGGGGGAAATCTCCATCACATGGCCATCCCGTTCAAAGGCAGTGGTCACGTCAGTAGTCATCACGCCCCACTTGGAGATCAGTTGACGAATCATCGTTTTATTCGCCATTGAGTCAAAATCGGTGTACCAGAAGGACGAATACTTCCACATTTCGCTCTCTGGAATGGAGCCCTCCTGGATTTTACGATAGGCTTCAGCACTGAACGCCTTGGAGTAAGTATCCGCATGAGTCATCATCTTCTGACGGCTCCAATACAAAACCTTCTGGAATCCATTCAAGTACTCAAAGTAGGCCATATAGCCAACAACAGGCAGCTCCATGCGGATGCAGTCATCTTCCTCAAACTTGAACCGAGGCTTGCCAGTTGACGGATCACGGCCAAGATATTCGCCCTGCCGGATCTCCATTACGCCCAGGTCACGATACTGGCCGGTCCTAAGCGCCATCTGGATGTACCCGTGGTAGCCCAAAATAAACTGAGCTTTCTTTTCCGTCATGGGCTGCCAGCGGCCTTTGCTGTCCTTGATCTTGTTGCCATTTTCATCCGTCAGGTAAATCGTCTTGCCATCCGGCCCCTTGACCTTGCAGTCAAACGGCACCAGGTAGTACTGACCCAACTGCGGCGAAGGCTGCAGACCCAGCGACTCGCCCAGCAACGACCCGGCCAGGATGGATCCGGCGTCGCACTCCTGCAGCTGGGCATTGACGGCCACCGCCGAAGTGATGGAGGCGATGAACCGCCGGGAACGGTTGGGATCCCCCAGTGTGTTGTAGATCAGGGACTGATAATCCTTGGTTTTGATTGCCTCCGAAAAGCGGGGTTTCCGCTGCGGCATCATCTTAGCACTCATACTGATAACCCTCCTGTTCCAGCCAGGCCTTCAGCGCGCGAAGGCGGGGCATCGTATCGGTGACCTTGAACGTGGCGCAGAACTTACGTTCGGCAGCCACAGGGACGGCTTCCTCTGTCTCGGGTGCCGCCTCGATCTCGGTGGGCGGCTGGAGGGCCGCATCTTCGGCCACAGCCTCCTGCACAGCCGCAACGGCTTCTGCCTGTATGGCAACCTGTTCTGCGCGGCGGACTACCGCATCCCTCTCGGCCGCGATCCGCATTTCCCGTTTGTGGACGGTGCTGACAGCCAGCGCAAGGTCATGCACCTGCTTATACTCAGCCAGCACTTCAAGGCCGTTGGCCATGCCCCGGATGCACTCAATGTCCTTGGCTGCATTGTCCATGTACTTTTTCACGGCAGCCTTCAGAGACTTGAGGCTTGCGCTCAGGGTGACGCTGAGGCCGACGTCCTGAAAGCTGACCCACTCCAATTCCGGGTTTGCCCGCTGAAGCTCGCTGAAGTAGGCCACCACCTGGGACGCCTTGTCCTGCTTCAGCCCGTCTTCCACCTCGGCGATCCGCCGGGCAAGCTGCTTGTCCGCCGGGCCAAACACATCCGTCACGCATTCCTTATAGACCGCCTCGAACGCCTTATAAGGTGCCATGATCGCATTTTTGGCGGCCTTCCGCTGGGCTTCCAGGTCGTTAAACTCGCTGTTCAGCTCAGCGCGGCGCTTCTTGACAACCTGCACCGTTTCCTCCGTGCAGGCAAGGGAAAGCGCATCCTGCACTTTCGCCTCGGTCGCAGCCTTGATGCTATGCAGGCGCTCCACGATGACCGGGAGTTGCTGCACGACGATCAACCCACTGGTCGTAATTTCCGTATCCATTGTGTCCTCCTTACTGCTTGATCCGGCTGATACCGGGCAATGTGTTCTGCGGCTCCGGCGGGTCGCCGGCGTCCAGGTACTTCGAGAGACTGTCCAGGTTGACCAGGATCCTCCGACCAGCCCGAACGCTGCGCACTGTCCCCGCCGCGACCAACTTGCGGATGCGGCTCACGGCGAGGCCCGAAGCATCCGCCGCCTCCTTCACCGTGCCCATGTGCGGAAAGTAAACATTGTTGCTCATAGCTTGCTCCTTTCTGCTTACAAAGAGAGGCAGCTCTATATTTGGCTGCCTCTGACTTCATTCTTTTCCTCCTTTCCATATTGCAAAAACGCTTCTGACGTGCTACAATATGGTTGTGTGTGGTGAGAGCTTGCATTTCCCCTGGCATCCGCCGGGAGTTGTGCAGGCTCTTATCCATTTTGTAGCGTATCTGCGCGCTGGCCTTCCGGGCCGGCGCTTTCTTTTTGCTCTAGGTCGTAGACCGATAACTGGCCAGGGAGCTGTTCATTCTCAGGTGATGCGGTCCGGACGGGGCGGCCCTGCGCACGTGCCGGACGTTCTGCCTTGGGTTTCTTTCCAAAGACTTTGATGTAGCACTTCCGGCCATAGCCGGTGGCGATGGCCTCCGGGTCTTTCAGCTTCCGGTGGCACCGTTGGCACCTCATCGGACGGCCCGCCGGCTGCTGTAACGCTCGATCTTGGGCACCGGGACAGACCTGCGCGCCTGCTGGATCGCCATCAGCTTCTCGGCGTCACGCATGGCATCCAGCAGGAGGCATCCGCCGCAAAAACTTCCGAACGAGGCGATGGCGTACAGCCACCAGAGTCCCGGGAACTCGGCGATGCCACCGATCAGCCAGATAGACAGGAACCCGGACACCACAACGCCAGTCTTAAGGGCCAGCAGGTAGGCCCGCCGGATGAACGATACGATTTTCATAAGCCGCCTCCAGTCTTTGACAGCGCCGCCGCTGCCTCATCCACGCTGGTATCATCGAACGCAAAGTGCATCTCGCGCAAAACCGCCAGAATCGTCTCCAGGTCGAAGTTCATGCGCCCAAGTGCAATCATAGCGTAGCCCATGCAGGCATCATTCCGCCAAGGGCCGTTGATGCAGGATCCAGAACATTTCATCTGCGCTCGCCTCCCACATCAGCATATTTGACGCTCATCAGCGCGGACTGCAGATTCTCCGCCAGCATAAGAATATTGTCCCACTCCTTCTGCTCGCTGGAAGAAATGATGCCGTCGGCGGTAATGCGGATAATCATCTGATTCTTGTCCACGAACTGCTGTACGGCATGAAGCAGGTTGAGGACCGCTTCGGGCAGGTCCCGCAGCTTGAAACCGGGGATGGCCTGCCGGCCGATACTGGTCATGCGCAGGTGGGCAATGGCCAGATACTGAGCATCGTAAGCGTCGCACATAGCGGCCGCCACATCGTTGGGCACCGGGCGAAGATTGCTCTCATAGTCCCGCAGACTATCTACTGATACATTGAGCAGCATCGCAGCCCGGTCCTGCGTCAAACCTGCCGCTTTTCTGGCAGTTTTGTACGGATTGTCGCATCCTTTTGCCATATCAAATGGCCTCCTTCGTGTTAGAATTAGACTGACGGAAGTTCTGTTCGTGCCAGCGGATGATCTTCTCCTGTGCTTCGGGACTGATGCGGGTGCCGTTCATCACATCCGAAATATACGCCCGAGAAAAACCAATCTCTCTGGCAAGGGCCGTGATGGTGATGTTGGCATCTACCATGTCGTGCCGGATCGGACGTGCCCATGCGGGAATTTCCACCCTGCGGCAAGTTCCTAAATGTCGAGACAAGTATGTTCCTCCTTTCGGCTTACAAATGTGTTTACATTTGTGTTATTTTGGAGTAGAATTATAAGGGGTATTGTATACAGTACCCACCATCCAGCGCGCCTCCCTGTTTGGGTATCAGTTATGGAAATTGGACCTTGGAGCTATACGACCGCCGGCGCATCCTGCCCTGAACGAACCGGCGTTGGCAGCTCCTGTATGTTAAAGGAGGAATCTGGTTATGCGCGAGCAAGTAAGAAAGCTAGAGACGCGCTGGATGGTGGGTGCCGTAAGAATTCCCCTCCTGTAAACATTTCTGTTTACAAGTGTATTATAATCTCTAATTTTAGAGATTTCAAGGCTGAATCTCTATTTTTAGAGATTTCTACATTATGAACAAAATCTTGGGTGAATTATGTACCAATCTGCTGATGTCGCCGCCAGGATAAAGTCCGTAGCGAAGTCCAAAGGTATCACCGTCAAAAAGTTGCTGGAAGATGTCGGCATGGGCTTTAATGCCATGTCCAATATGCGAACCTCTATGCCCAAAGCCGACAATCTAGCCAAAATTGCGGACTACCTCGACTGCTCCGTGGACTACCTGCTGGGGCGCACCGATAAGCCGGAGGTAAACCGGTGATTGCTGTTCTGTGAGGGTGATTTGATGCGATTGCTTTTGATAGCTTTCGGAATTTTAATTGTTTATCGGTTTTGCTTCTGTCTGTCAGGCTTACTGAGGGTTCTATATTACGAAAAGAAGTACGACGATTTTCTGCATGGTAGAATTCTCGACTTCTTTGTTTATGAAGCTCCTGTAAGGAAACTCTTTAAGCAAGCCGAAATTCAAGATTCGCCTATTCCACTTGTAGAGTTGATTGGATATGGCCACGTTAAACAAGCCAAGTACAGCGTCCTCCACAACATGGGGATGATGAATGAAGATGTGGTCGGCCTCATGTTGCACTTTTTTGCTGAAGCAAAAGGCTTCTTCAAAACAGGGCTACTTGAGTGCATCTCACCACTCTACTGGATTCAAACGATTCTTTTTCTCCCCAGCAGATTGTGCGAGTATATGGGAATCTCTGATAGCCAAGTGTTTGTAAAGATTTTGCAACTGGCGTATTGGATTTTAACTCCCATCCTTATTGCTTGGCGAAGCGAGCTTTATGAGGTCATCATCGCACTTCTGGGTCAGACGCAGTAAGTACCTGCTCAGAGCGATCAGCCCCCTGACATCTACTTTTTCAGCGGTTGCCATTGCCTTATGAGCCTGCAACAGGTTGGAAATGACCTCATCAGTCAGGGCTGCTTTGCGGGAAATGTGCAAAAACATCTTGTCACCTCCTGTCGCCCTCACGGGGGCGTGGATAGAAATATATATCCTCCCCATATGTTGAGTGCGGCTTTCCGCGACCTTGCCCGGCTGGCTGCCGGGTGGTTTCGGCCGGGTGCCTCCCGGCCATCGTCAGGCGGATCAGTCTTCTTCCAGGTCTTCGGACATGACGATTTCGCGTTCATCCACAATGCCGTAGGTGTAACCGTTATCGTTTCTGAGGAAAACCCGCCGGTCTTCATCGAATTCGCTCAGATAATCGATCAGATCCCCCACCGTCATGGTCCGGGGGCACTGTTCGGGGGTGTAACCCAAGCGATTGGTGTTGATGTACAGAGCCTTCATTGTGTTCCTCCTTGGTTGTCTCTGTTTGTGTTTACATTTGTATTATAATCTCTATTTGATGTACTTTCAAGACGACAATCTCATATTTATGTATTTCTATCTTTTGCACAAGTTTTAAGTCTTATTTCTATGTACTTTTGTGGTGGACTATGGACTATACACTTGAAAAAATCAAATCTCTGCTTTCTCAGCGACATGGTGCCCAGCGTGATTTAGCAGCTTGCCTTGGCGTTTCAAAACAAACCGTTTCAAACTGGGTAAATGGGCGCGCCAAATCGTACAACGACTACTTGCCACAGATTGCGGAGTTTTTTGAAATCAGCATAGCCGAACTTGTACCGCCCTCCAAGAATCCGCAGATTCAAGTTGCCGATCTATCCTCTGATGAGCTGGCAATGCTCAAGGCTTTCCGGGAGGCTGATCCGGCGCTGCAGCGGGCCGCACTGTCGGTACTAAAATCGGGAGAGGGCAAGTAAAGGAGGAACGCGCTTATGTCATTGGGTAGCTTTATCAGCTCATTATTAAAAAAAGCCCCTCAGCCGGAGCAGGCCAAGGAGCCAGAACATATTGCACTATCTAAAATTGAAAAGGACATTGACGAGCTTGAAGCAGCTCTCCACGCTTCGGAGGCTGAAACTCTGCCTGTCACAGATGACGCTTTTCTACCGGATGCAAAGATTATCAACGAGTTAGACTACTCCCATGTTGACACAGCAAGAGAAAACCATCCGCCAGAACTAGTTGACGCCTACCTGCAGCACGGTTATATCGTGCAGTCTTCACCCGAGTTTGATCTGCCTCGCGCCCGCGTTGACCTACTCCGAAAGATTCTTGCATCAAAAGGGCTAGACACTGTTGGCAAGAAACCAGAGCTTGTCTCCCGCATCCAGGAAAATTTCAGCACGGAAGACCTTAAAGCCTTCCCTTTCAAATCACGTTACTTTATGACTCCAGCCGGAAAAAAGGTGGTTGACTTCCGTTCTGCTGCTGAAAGCAGGAAACGTCTTTACCGTGCCATTGAGCTGACCCGCCCTATTGCCCATGGAGATCTTCAAACTGCCTCTGAGATGCTGCGGCCTTCTCCAACATCGACTTCTGGTATGCAAGACTGGCCAGAAGGCATCTGGCGATATATAAATGACGTTGGATGCGATGACGGCATTTTGCTTGTCGCTATTGCAGAAATGCGTTTTATAATGGTTTATCCCAAGACTGTCAGGACTGATCTTGAATGCTTTGGATACCATATAGACGAGGATGAATTACTTTCTAGTTTTACAGGTAGTTGCGCATATTACGAAGTTTCCGTTGCCGAAAGACACGATTGCCTATACAGTATATTTGCACGTTGCCCAGAGCACAAAAATATGCATGGAAAAATATTTTCTCCTTCCGAAGCCAAAGTTGGCGTTACGCTTCCTCCTTTCTCGAAACAATGTCGATGCGATGTTATGCTTGTAAGAAAAAAGGGAACCACATAAAACAAAAAGGCCCGCCGAGGATCACTCCCCGGCGGGCTTTCTAACGTTTCTCGTGATGTTCTCCCATTATGCCACATCCTGAGCTTTTGCTAAGTAGAATGGACAGCGAAGGGAGGCATGGGCATGGACAGCGTACATGAAGAAGACAGGCCGCTCACGGCGGAGGAGGCCGAGTTTATAGCTTTGCTCCGGCAGCACCCGGAGCTCTGGCAGCGGGTGGCGGAGATCCTTTCTGAGGGAAAGTTGACCAAAACTTGACCATTTCAACTGCCGAAGATGCTCCACACAAAGCGAAAAGGCCGAAGATGCAGTTTTCTCAACGCATCTTCGGCCTTTTCTTGGAGCTAGTGACAGGAGTCGAACCTGCAACCCACTGATTACAAATCAGTTGCG
>ERZ1090881.63-NODE-63-length-51982-cov-17.514280_pt1 | contig 51982 bp, 41 predicted proteins | sample MGYA00478470_ERZ1090881 | MGnify/ENA primary metagenome ERZ1090881 (study PRJEB33644, sample SAMEA5815736) | chicken gut metagenome | biome: Chicken; feature: Gastrointestinal Tract; material: Caecum | place: Ireland | collected 2019-01-01 | study: A study of the...
CAGCGGCAAGGCATTAGCCCCGGCTTGCGACTAATTGTTTGCCGTATAGCGGATAGTCCGAAAGCGGTAAATCGACTTGGCAATAGTATTCAGTTCTATTTATCTGATATAATACAGTGTGCGTTTTTGCGGCTTTCAGTTCCACCAGCAAAAGGCACCGCTTTGGCGGTGTCTTTTGCTGGTGGAGCTAAGGATGAGAAAGCCTGCGGGTTCATGCGAGCGAAGCGAAGCTCTGCCGCCCGACACCAGAGGTGGCGCACGAGCGCAACGCGAGAAGTATGGGACCCCTTGGGGGTGTTGGCAGAATCCCTGATGATACCCGGTAAATCTCGCCTTTTCTGCAGGGAAGGCACCGCTTTGGCGGTGTTTTTTGTTGGAAAAAGAAAGCAAAGCCGGCTGTGTCAGTTTTATGTTGCGCACCGTATGTTTTCCCGTTGAAAGCGCGATTAAATTATCTTTTTCTGTCAAAAACACACATTTTGTTCATTTTGGAAAATGTTTTGCGGAATTTGTCAACCTTGACGTGCAGTTTATGCTATAATGAAAATGTATAAGTTTATTCCAATATGGGAACGAAAATATGAAAACTTTGTTCGTGTCTGATTTGGACGGCACATTACTGACAAAAAATGAATGTGTGTCCGCCTACAGCGTGGAACACATCAATTCCCTGATCGATCACGGTCTGCCGTTCACCTTTGCAACGGCGCGGTCGGTGCATGGCGCAAAGGGTGCGCTGCAGGGACTAAAAATACAACTTCCGGCGGTCTTTTACAACGGCGCGCTGATCTATGACATTGTTCAGAATCGAACACTAACATATCATTGCTTTGATGATGCACTCAAGCAGGAACTCCTGTCAAAATTGGAAGAATATGATATCACGCCTCTTGTATTCGGAGCGATCCCTGATCGGGAGCGCGTCGTATGGATGGAGGGAAAAGAGTCGCCGAGCATGCAGCGCTACCTTGCATGGCGGAAAGGGGACAAGAGACTGACTGCTGCGCATTCCAAAGAGGAGCTTTTGAAAGGTTATGTCTTTACCTTCAAATGCGTCGGACCGGGAGAGAAGATGGAGCGCGCGTGGAACGTTCTGAAGTACGATCCCCGCATCATATGTATCTATCACAAGGAGACCTATCAGGAAGATTACTGGATCGATATCTCCGTGCGCAGCGCTACCAAGGCCAACGGCGTACGATACTTAAAAGAGCACTTTGGCTGTGAGAAGCTTGTCTGTTTCGGCGATTCGTCCAATGATTCGGATATGTTCGATGTCTGTGACGAAAAATACGCCGTCATGAATGCGGACAGTTGGCTCAAAGAAAAGGCGACAGGCGTCATCGGCTACTGTGAAGAGGACGGCGTTGCCAAATGGCTGGATGAGAACGCGTTCCGCGGCTGATCACCAAAAGACAAAGATCGAGCGGAATCCGAGGTAAAAGCAGTAAATATTGACCACTGCAAGCAGCGGCAAAACGATCATCAGCAGCATGCTGTCCAGACGATAGCGCAGGACAAACATGGTCACAAAGACGGCGATCGCACCGCCCATCGCGGAGATGAGCAGCAGTCTTCCGTCACCGTCGCCCGCCTGCATATCGCCTACATCCGTATCCTCTTGTTGTTTTTTCAGCAGGCGGAATGCATAATAATTGACAGCGAGAATATACGTTGATAACAGCACGGTCAATAAGATCATATAACTACAGTATGTCCGGATATCATTTTTTCAGGCGGTCAAGCGTATGAAAACAAATAAAAGAGCGTATGTAAGCGTCTACAACAAAGAGCGTATCGTGGAATTCTGCCAGTATCTCATAGAGTATGGCTATGAGATCGTGGCGACGGAGGGGACTTGTCGCACGCTTCGCGAAGCGGGGATCGAGGCGCTCTCCGCACACGAACTCACGGGCTATCCCGAGCCGCTCGGTGGAAAAGTGCGCGCGATGCATCCAGCCATTTATACGGGGATCATCGCCAACGAGTTGACAGAGGAACAGCTCAAAGAGCTGGATGAGTCCAAAGCGCAGATTTTCCCGATCGAGCTGGTCGTCATCAACCTCTATCCCTTCCGCGAGGACATGGAGGCGGGGATCCCGTTTGAGGAGGCCGCGTCTCACATCGACGTCGGCGGCGTGGCGCTTTTGAATGCCGCGGCGCGCAGCTTCATGCACACCGTTGCAGTCTGCGATCCCGACGACTATGACCGCGTTCTTTGCGACCTTGCGGCGGGCGTCATCGATGAGAACGAGCGGCAGTACCTCATGTACAAGGCGTTCGCCTATACCGCTGCCTACGATGCGCTCGTGGCGCAGTATCTCTCCTATCAGCTCAAGATCTCCTTCCCCAAGACGCTCACGGTGACGTATGAAAAGACGCAGGACATGCTCTACGGGGAAAACCCGCATCAGCGCGCCGCTGTCTACCGCGAGCCGCTCTTAAAAGAGGGGTCGATCGCACGTGCAAAGCAGCTTGCTGGATCAGACCTGACGTACAGCAATATCCACGATGCCAACGCGGCGCTCGAGCTCATCAAGGAGTTCGACGAGCCGACCGTCGTCGTGTGCAAACACTGCATGCCGTGCGCGGCGGGGACGGGCAGCGACCTGTATGAGGCATTTGAACGGGCAAAGCATGCGGACCCCGTCGGGCTGCGCGGCGGCATTCTTGCCGTCAATGGCGTGGTCGATGCGCGCATCGCCGCAGGACTGCGCGATACCGGCGCTGAGGCGGTCGTCGCCGTCGGCTTTACACCGGAGGCGATGGCGGAACTCAGATTCCAGAAGGCGCTCATCCTGCTGGAGATGCCAGATATCCGCAGCAAGGTGCAGTTCAGTACCTTCGATATGAAGAAGATGTACGGCGGTCTGCTCGTACAGACGTATGATACGGCGCTGATGGAGGGCGCGACCTGCGTCACTGCGCGCAAGCCTTCGGATGAGGAGATGCGCGCGCTGGTATTCAACTACAAGGTTGCAAAGCATGCGCATTCGAGCGCGGTCGTCATCGGCAACGCGGGCGAGACGCTCGGGCTTGGCTCGGGGCAGTCCAACCGCAGTCTTGCCCTGAGCTGCGCGATCGGACTTGCGGGCGAGCGGGCAAACGGGGCGGTCATTGCTTCCGATTCGGGGCTTCTGACCCTTGATACGCTGGAGGAGTGCAGAGAACTCGGCATAACTGCCGTCATTCAGACGGGCGTGCCCGACAGCAAGATCGTAAGACTGTGCGATAAGTACGGCATCAGCCTCGTCTGTACGGAGCGCCGCCATTTCAAAGCTTAAAAATGCATCAAAAAAACGCGCCGTCGGCGCGTTTTTTTGTAGCTTGTATTACGTGAGCGGCACGACTTCCACCTTGATCTTTGCCGTCACGCCCTCCATGAAGCGGATCTCCGCGTCAAAGATGCCGAGCGTCTTGATCGTGCCGTCAAAGGATATCTTCTTCTTATCGACGTCAAATCCCTGCTCGGCAAGCGCGGCGGCGATCTGAGCCGTCGTGACGGACCCGAACACCTTGCCGTTCTCGCCCGCGCGGATGGGGACGGTGACCATCTTTCCATTGACATTCTTTGCAAGTTCTCTCAGCTGTTTTTCGTTCTCAGCCTTATGGTAAGCGTCCGCCGTCTTTCTTTGCGAGATCTCATTGAGTCCGCTAACGGTCGCGGGTTCGGCAAGCCCCTTTTTCAAAAGAAAGTTTTTTGCATACCCGTCCGAAACTTCGATGACGTCGCCCTGTTTTCCGCTGCCTTTTACGTCTTTTTTGAGGATAACTTTCATATCGGCCTCCTTATTCCTATCTCTATTGTACCTGCAATTGGGTATTTTGTCAATGCGGTTTCGGATATTTTTTGCAAAATTTGACGATACTGTCCGCATAAGGAGGTGGCAGATGAAGGACATCAACAGCGGCGTTTCCTGCTGTGTGACCGATTGCAGATACAACTGCGACGGGATGCACTGCACGCTTTCGACCATTCGCGTCGGGAATACCTGCGACTGCGAACACTGTACTTGCTGCGACAGCTTCAGTAAGCGCTGAAAGCAAGGGGAGAGGGAAGCCTCTCCTTTTTTCGTATAATTTTATACGGGCGTACAAAACTGTTATCAGCGCTACGGCGCTTTCAGATAGAGGTCTTTTCGGGCGCCGTGCGCGCGGGAGGGCTGCGGGAGAGGCGACAGCCTCTCCTATATTCTATAGTGTAAGGGAAAAATGCGAACCACGCCTTTGGCGGTATCTTTTTGGCATCTTATTGCTCATCTTCCTTGCAATACTTGGGTATTGCGGCGTCATCGCGTCGCGGCAAGGCGCATTTTGCGAAAGTTCGGCTTACGCCAAACATTGCGCTTGAATCGCCTGCCGCTCCTCTTTCTCAAAATTCTTCATAAAGAATTTTGAGAAGAAGCTGAGGTACTCGCCAAAGGTGCATAGCAATCAAAAGCGGCAAGACGGGCGTCCCAGACGCGGCGAAGCCCGCAGGGCGTGCCCGGTGGCACGGTCAACGGCTTCAACGATGCGATCCCCGGTTTCCGCTTTTGATCGGGTTCGCATTACTCCCTTACACTATCCGGAATGTTTCGCTGTGCCCGCTCATAGAATAAGAGGATGAAAGTTGCCTTTCTGAAAAAGGCGCTGCCCTTTGTCTTGCTTGTGGCGCTGGTTCTCACCATTGTCCTGTATCCGCGCGAGGCACTGGCGGAAAGCGCGCAGCCCGTCGTCGTGAGCGTCTGGAATGTGGATACGTTTGAAGGAGGGCGCGGCTCGCGCACTTCCTTTCTCAAGCGCGTCGCACAGCGGGCAGAATCGGAGCAGGAGAATGTATTTTATCATGTGATCAGCTACACCGCAGAGGGCTTGCAAGAAGCGTTCTCGCGCGGAGAACGGCCGGACATTCTCTCGTTCGGATTGGGCATCGGACCAATGGAAGGGCTTTTGCCGCTCGAAAGAGTATTCGCGCAGTCCGATCGCGCCGTTCCATGGTGCCGCGGCGCGTACTATCTGTTTTCACTCTCGGACGATCTGCCCGAGAGCGGCGCACCGGACGGGAGCATTGTTCTCTCCTCGGGCGGCAATAATCTTGTGGAGGCAAGCGCGCATTTTTCGGGCGTTGCGGGAACAATAGAGGAATCATTGACGGCATACCTTGACTTTCTGGGCGGAACATACGACTTTCTGTTGGGAACGCAGCGCGACGTCTGTCGGTTTGCAAGCCGCGGCGTGACGGTCTATTCCCGTATCCTGCCCAATTATTGTGATCTGTACCAGTATGTTAGCATCCTTTCCGCGGAAAAAGAGGAGGAATGCAGGCAGTTTGTCGGTCTTCTGCTCTCGGACGACGTGCAAAATAATCTCAACGAGATCGGAATGTATCCCGCGGAGGGGGCGCAGGGCAGAACGGTGGGGGCATTTGTGTCTTTGGAAGAACTATCCGAGCGAGCGGCGCGGCTTCGCGCAGGCACCGCGGAGCGCGATCTGGACGCACTCTTTCCCGCTGTGTCGCCTGCATAGTGCCGCGCAAAAAAAGTCGGAGAAATTTTCCGAAAACATTTGAATTATGGCATGAAGTATGATAGAATAGGAAGGTGAGAAAAGATGCAGCTGTATCCGCGTCTGCATGCGAAATTTCCCGCCCTTTTGTTGCAGCCGTCCTTTGATTTTGCAAGGCACACGACCATCGGCTGCGGCGGAACTTCAGAAGTCGCCGCATACCCATCATCGATTGAGGAGGCGGCGTTGCTTCTTGCTTATCTGACGCGCGAGCGCATTCCGATGTGCTTTCTCGGCGCGGGTGCAAACGTGTTGCCGTCCGACGGGAACTTTGAGGGCGTCGTCGTCCTGTTTCGCCGCCTGAACGCGCTCTGTGCGGACGGGACAGAAGTCTATGCCGGCGCCGGCGTAACGGGCGGAGCGCTGCTAAAATTTGCCTGCCGCAGCTCGATCGGGGGATTTTCGCCCCTGTCGGGCATTCCCTTGACAGTCGGGGGCGGCGTTACAATGAATGCGGGCGTCAAAGATCTGTATTTTTCCGATCTCGTGCGCCGTGTCGTCTGCGTGGAAGCGGGGAAACTGCGGACGCTTGAGCAAAGCGAGTGCGCATTCGGCAAAAAAGAGAGCATCTTTCAACAGGGCATCGCGGTGCTTGGCGTCTGTTTACAGGGACGGTACGCGCGCCCTGCGGATATCGCACGGGAGAGCTGCTATTATCGCTCAAAACGAAAGCATCTTCCCAAGGGCAGGAGCATGGGGTGTACGTTTGTCAATCCCGAAGGAACGACTGCGGGTGCGCTCATTGAAGCGTGCGGACTCAAAGGGATGCGCATCGGCGGGGCATTCGTCTCCGATAAGCATGCGAATTTTATCTGCAACGAAGGACAACGCGCACGCGACGTTGCGGCATTGATCGAATACATAAAGAAAACGGTTGAGGAGCGGACGGGGATCGTGCTCCGCGAGGAGATCCGCCGCCTTCCTTAACGGGTTGTGAATACGGAAGAATGATGAAACTTACTGCTGATTATCACACACATACTGTCTATTCGGATGGGAAAAGCACCTTTCTTGAGAATTTCCGCCGCGCCAAAGAGCTTGGATTGGCGGAGATCGGGTGTACGGAACACGGTTTTTCCCATCTGTTCCGCGGGCTCAAAAGAAGAGAGTTGGCGCAGTATATCCGTGAGCTGCGCGCGGCGGAGAAGGAAGTCGGAATACGCGCGTTGCTTGGGATGGAGAGCAATATCCGCGGCATTACGGGGCTTTGCGATCTCACGGAGCGCGACTGCGAGGTCTTTGATCTCTATGTCGTCGGGATCCATGTTCTGGTGCGTTACGAAAAGCTTTTTGACAGCAAACTGGGTCTAGGCAGCTATTTGCGTTCCCTGCTGCATATCCGTCCATCCAAATCGCTCGTCCGCTATACGACGAAGTCATATATCAACAGCATTGAGCGCAATCCCGTCGATATCGTCGCGCACCTCAATTACGGCTGTTTTGCCGACCCCGTCGAGGTGGCAAAGTGCTGCCGCGACTACGGCACATACCTTGAGATCAGCTCGAAAAAGCCGCACCTGAGCGACGAAGATCTTGCAAAGGTTGCCGAAACGGGCGTTCGCTTCGTCATCAATTCGGACGCGCACTCAGCGGACCGCATCGGTGATCTCAAGCTCGCCATGGAGCAGGTCGAACGCGTCGGAATTCCGCTCGACAGGATCGACAACCTGAACGGAAAACTGCCCAAATTCCGCCTGCGGCAGTGGAAGATAGAGCACATGTGAGAGGGAGAGCGTTGGCAAATTTCACAAACGAGATCAAGCGGGATCTGCTCGTCTATTTTCCCACAACGCGTACGGGCGCGCTTGCCGCAATTGCCGCCATGCTCTCGACGAGCGGCGCGCTTACGGAAGGCGGGTTTGTGGTCATCAGCGAAAACGAGCGCGTTGCGGAGTACTTTCAGCGCCTTTCCGAGGCGCTCGGCATCCGGCCGGAGATCAGGGAAGTGACGCGCGACCCCAAGCGTCGGCGCGACAAAATCATATTTTTTTGCGGCGGGGAAAGCGCGCTTTCTGTTTTGAGCGAGACGCGCGCCCTGCGCCCGCATCTGGAGGAAAATCGGGACGCGGCCCTGTGCTATCTCAGGGCGGCGTTTTTAGGCGGTGGGAGCTGCACGCTTCCCCGCGACGGCGCATCGACGGGCTACCACCTTGAGTGCGTCTTTTTCACGCAGGAGAGGGCAGAGGAGTTCTGCGACTTGCTTTCAGGCTTTGAGCTGTTCGGAAAGCTCGCCCGGCGCGGCGATACCTTTGTTGTATACGTCAAGAGCCGCGAGGCGATCTCCGACGTCTTGTCCGTCCTCGGTGCGAAGAGCGCCCTGAAAAAGCTGGACGCGGTATCCGCCGCCCGCGCGCGCACGAACAACGAAAACCGCATTCAGAATTGCATGGCGAGCAATGCGGACAAGGCCGCCATCGCGTCCGCCGCACAGACGGTAGCACTGCAAAAATTGCAAGAGAGCGGAAAATTGCAGACACTGCCCGAGGCGCTCCGCCGGACCGCGACAGCTCGGCTGGAGCATCCGACGCTCTCACTCGCCGAGCTTGCAGGCATTCTTGGCGTCAGCAAAGGGGGGCTCAATCACCGCATGCGCAAGCTCATGCAAATTTACGAGGAGACAGAGCAATGACAGATTTCGTACACCTTCATTTACATACGGAGTACAGCCTTTTGGACGGCGCCGTCAAGGTGGACGATCTGGTGCGTCATTGCGTGGACAACGGCATCAACGCGGTCGCGATCACCGATCACGGCAACATGTACGCCTCCCTGAAGTTTGCAGAAAAGTGCAAAAAAAATAAGATCAAGGCGATCATCGGCTGCGAGTTCTACGTCGTGGACGACTACCGCCAGCACATCGATCAGAAGGCAGATCACCTCATTCTGCTCGCCAAAAACAAGGCTGGCTACGTCAACCTCGTCCAGCTCGATTCGCTCGCCTTTGTGGACGGCTACTATTACCGTCCGCGCATCGATTATACAGTCCTCAAGGAACACACGAACGGCGTCATCTGCCTCTCTGCCTGCCTCGCCGGGCGCATTCCGCGCCTTCTTCTTGCGGGTGAGTACGAAAAAGCGAAGGCGTTCGCCCTGGAGATGAAAGAGGCATTCGGCGAGGATTTTTATATTGAGATCCAGGATCACGGCATTCCCGAACAGAAGCAGATCCTGCCCCTTTTGGTGCGTCTTGCGCGAGAGACGGACATCGGACTGGTCGCGACCAACGACGTGCATTACCTCAAAAAAGAGGACTGGGAGATGCAGGACGTGCTCATGTGCATCCAGACCAAGCGAACGCTGGACGATCCCTCCCGCATGAAGATGCAGACGCACGAGTTCTACATGAAGTCGGGCGACGAGATGGCGGCGCTCTTTCCCAACCTTCCGGAGGCGATCGCGAACACCCGCGTCATTGCGGACAAGGTCTCCGATACCGATACGCCCTTCAACTTAAAGGATAACGGACAGCCCGTCTACGATAAGTCGCTCATTCCGCTGTACACGGCGGACGACGGCACGCCGTCGCCCGAGTTTTTGCGCCGTCTCACGATGGAGGGACTACCCAAGCGCTACGATCCCGTCACGGACGAAATCATGCAGCGCGCGGAGTACGAGCTCGGTATCATCATCAAGATGGGGTTTGCCGATTACTTCCTCATCGTCTGGGACTATATCAACTGGTCGCGTATGAACGGCATCCCCGTCGGTCCCGGGCGCGGCTCGGGCGTCGGGAGCATCGTCGCCTATTCCATCGGCATCACCAATGTTGACCCTCTGCGCTACGATCTGCTCTTCGAGCGCTTCCTCAATCCCGACCGCGTCTCCATGCCCGACTTTGACGTCGACTTCTGCACGGCAAGGCGCGGGGAGACCATCGAATATGTCCGCCGCAGATATCATCCCGAGAACGTTGCGCAGATCGTGACCTTTGGTACGCTCGCCTCGCGCGCCGTCATCAAGGACGTGGGTCGCGTCATGAGCGTTCCCTATTCGGACACCGACCGCGTCACCAAGCTGATGGACGGCAAATCCACCATCCGCGAACTGTTGGGGCTGAACATTGAAAAGTGCCGCAAAAAGGTGCATGAGACGGAAAATGACCCCGATCAGCACGATGAGGCCTTGAAAAAGCTCGCCGATCAGGAGAGCAAGCGCAACCCAGAGTTCATCGAGATATACGAGTCGGACGCACAGCTCAAGCGCGTCATCGACATGGGCTTAAAGCTCGAGGGCATGCCGCGCAACACGTCCATGCATGCTGCGGGTGTCGTCATCTGCCGCAAGAAGATCGCGGACAATGTCCCGCTCTCCAGAAACGGCGAGGATATCACCACGCAGTTCGACATGAAGGAAGTGGAGTCCATCGGCATGCTCAAGATGGACTTCCTGGCGCTCACGACGCTCACCGATATCAAAAAGACGCTCGATTATATCCTGGAGGACACTGGAAAGACGATCACGTTCGGGCAGGAGTGCAACGACCCGGGGGCCTATCAGCTCATCTCGGAAGGGGATACGGACGCCGTGTTCCAGCTTGAACAGGGCGGCATGAAGCGCTTCATGAAGCAGCTCCAGCCGACCTGCCTTGAGGACCTCATCGCAGGCATCTCGCTCTACCGCCCCGGTCCCATGGACTTCATCCCGGAGTATCTGCGAAACCGCGCCGAGCCGGACAAGATCACTTACCTGACCCCGCTCTTAAAGCCCATCCTTGAAAAGACGTACGGTGTCATCATCTATCAGGAGCAGGTCATGCAGATCTTCCAGAACCTTGCGGGCTATTCGCTTGGTCAGGCAGACCTTGTGCGCCGCGCCATGGCGAAGAAGCACCGCTCTGAACTGATGGCGCAAAAGGACAAGTTCATCTACGGCGATCTCGACAAGGGCGGAAATATCGCGGGCTGCATCGCCAAGGGAATCCCGCCCGAGGTCAGTGCGGAGCTGTTCGCCAAGATGGAGAGCTTCGCATCCTACGCCTTCAACAAGTCGCACGCGGCGGCATATGCCGTCGTCACCTATCAGACGGCATATCTCAAAAAGTACTATCCCAAGGAATTCCTCGCGGGCGTGCTCAACAACCGCATCGACAAGATCGATGAGATCGCGAAGTACGTCATCTACATGAAGGAGAAGAACATTGCGGTCTATCCGCCCGACGTCAACAAGTCCAAAGCGTACTTCTCCGTTCAGGGCGACGGGCTCCGCTTCGGGCTGTGCGCACTGCGCGGCGTGGGGATTGCCGCGATGGAAAAAGTCATCGAGGAGCGGGAACAGAACGGACTTTTCAAGGATTTCTCCGACTTCCTGATGCGCTGCATCCACTTTGTCAACAAGAAGATGGTGGAGAGCCTCATCTTCGGCGGCGCATTTGATTCCATGGGTAAGAGGCGCAGCCAGTACGAGGCGGTCTACGAAGAGCTGATGAAGCGTCTTGCCGCCATCGACAAGCAGAAGATGAGCGCGCAGATGTCGCTGTTCGGCGATATCATTCAGGAGGAAGCGCCCAAGGCGAACTTTCCCGATATCTCCGAATGGGACACGACGGAAAAGCTCTCCCGCGAAAAATCGGTGCTGGGCGTGTATGTCAGCGGGCATCCCTTCGGCGCATACGCCGCGCACTTTACCGACTGCAATTTCCATACGGGGCTGCTGGCGGACTACGAAGAGGACGAGGAGACGGGGGACAGGACCTATCATCAGATCAAAATCGACGATAAAGTCACGATGGGCGGCATCGTCGCTGCGGTGCGCAAGATCAATACAAAGAGCGGCACCATCATGGCGTTCATCACGATCGAGGACCTGTACGGCAGCGTGGAATGCGTCGCCTTCCCGCGCATCTACGACAAGATCAAGTCCCACCTAAAGCATGACGCCGTCGTGCGCGTCTCGGGCAGGATCGATATCCCGTCCGAAAAACTGCCCTGCATCATTCTGGACAACCTCACCGAATTTGTCCCGCCCGAAGAAAAACAGCACGAGGATGCACCTGCGCTGCAGGAACAGGTCCTCTGGCTGGACGCGAGAAAACTTCCCGAGCCGGACTTTGAAGAGATGATCGAAACCATCCTCTCTTACGAGGGGGATATCAGGACAAAGATTTTGCATGCGGACAAACGTTTTGAGTTCTCGGTGCATCTTTCGCGTGCGCTTATGGCGGAGCTTCGCTCCTTTCTGCCCGATGAATGCATCAAGCTCGTATAATTGCAAAAGTTTTCTGAAAAAAGTTAAAAAAGAAGTTCCCTTTTCGCAAAATATTTGCTATAATGGTATCCGTGCGTAATAACAGGATTATGGAGGAAGTCGATGAAACGAATCGGACTTTTAACGAGCGGCGGTGATGCGCCCGGCATGAATGCGGCGATCCGTGCAGTCGTCAGAACGGCGATCTATTTCGGAATGGAAGTGTATGGCATCGAACGCGGGTATGCGGGACTCATTGAAGATCAGATGATGCCCATGGAGATGCGTTCCGTCTCCGATATCGTGCAAAGGGGTGGCACCAAGCTGCGCACCGCGCGCTGTCTGGAGATGCTAACGGTGGACGGGCAGAAACAGGCCGTCGCGACGCTGGAACGCCGCGGGATCGAAGGGCTCGTCGTCATCGGCGGCGATGGTTCCTTCCGCGGGGCAAAGTGCCTGACGGAGGACTACGGCATTCCGACCATCGGCATCCCCGGGACCATCGATAACGATCTGGAATACACCGACTATACGCTCGGATTCGATACGGCGGTCAATACCTGCCTTGAGATCATCAACAAGCTGCGCGACACGATGAACTCGCACGAGCGCATCTCCGTCGTGGAGGTCATGGGCAGACATTGCGGCGACATCGCGCTGTATGCGGGCATCGCTTCGGGCGCGGAGATCATCGTCGTGCCTGAAATTTCCTATAATCTCGACGACATCGTCATGCGCATCAACCGCTCGCGCGCCAACGGCAAGCACTCCAATATCATTATCGTTGCGGAGGGCGTCACGAGCGCAGAAAAGTTTGCGCGCGAATTGCAGGAGGTCACGACCTATTCCGTGCGCTCCACCTGCATCGGGCACGTCCAGCGCGGCGGCTCGCCCTCGATGGCGGACAGAATGCTTGCGGCGCAGTTTGGCAACAAGGCCGTGCGCCTTCTGAAGGACGGCATCGGCAACCGCGTCGTCGGCATCCACAAGAACGAAATCATTGATATGGACATCATTGAAGCGGTCTCGATGAAAAAGAAGTTCAACTATGAACTGTACGAGACCTTGCAGATGATCTCCATGTGATATTTACCCGCAGACAAAAAGAGCGATTTTTCTGCAACAATTTTCCTGCTTGCTCTTGAAATTTCCACAAATTCATATTATAATATCTGTATTCAAAATGTACAATAACGCTGCCATCAGGTAAGCGGCAGGCAGGGGGATTTGTCCATGATTCTAACAGTTTGTATGAGTCCGTGCGTGGACGTCACGATCGAGCTGGATTCGCTCAACGTCGGCAAGGTAAACATTGTCAAAAACAAGACGCTGTCCTTCGCCGGAAAGGCGCTCAATGTTGCGATCGGCGTTGCCAGGCTGGGCGGTCAGGCGTACGCGACAGGGTTTATGTATAATGAGAACGGCTCAATGTTTGAGCGTGCGCTGGACAAGGAGGGCGTTCCGTTTGCATTCGTCTGGAACAGCGGCAGGGTACGCGAGAACTATAAGTTTATCGACAAGAAGTCCATGCTGACGGAGGTTAACGATGTGGGTGGGCAGGTCGCAAGCGAGAAGCTTGGCGAACTTCTGCACATGATCCGCAATTTTTCCTCCCGTTCGGACGTAACGGTCGTCTCCGGCGGTCTGCCGCGCGGCGTGGACAACAGCTACTACCGTGAAATTTTCCGCACCGTGGACCCGAAGTCTCTGCGCATCGTCGATACTGAGGGGGCAAAGATGTTTGCGGCGCTGGAAGCGGGCGTAGACCTCGTCAAGCCCAATCTTGAGGAACTGCAGGATACGCTGGGCAGAGAGTTCAAGGATAAGGACGATATGCTCGCCGGCTGTCATGAACTCCTCGACCGCGGCGCAAAGATCGTGCTTTTATCCCTCGGGAAGGACGGCGCAGTCATTACCAACGGGACGAAAAACTACTACTGCAAGAGCATCAATGTCGCTGTCAATTCCACGGTCGGCGCGGGCGATGCTATGGTCGCCGCTGCCGCAACTATGCTCAAAGATGGCGCGGACCTTCCTGATATCCTGCGCGCGGGTGTAGCCGCTGGGACGGCGACCGTCACGACGTTCGATACCATCTCCTTCACCAAGGCGAAGTACGACGAGATCTACGCGAGCCTCAGCGTTACGGAACTGAAATAAAGGCGTAGGCGCAGGCCGCTTTCCGGTTGCACAGAACATGCCTGTTAGCGTGAAATTTCTGCGCCGGATGTTTCACATCGTATCATCAACAATCTTATCTGCCGACCACAAGATATTGTGGTCGGCAGAAATTTTTTCCCAAAATATTGGCATGAGGGGTTGACAAATTGCACAAGATGTAGTATGATAAAAGCGTTCCCGCATTTTGGGGATCGCAACCGATCACAAGGGGAAAAGAGGAAGGCAGAAGGGTATGAAGATCATCAAGAGAAACGGTACGGAAGTTGATTTCGATCTGGAAAAGATCGAGAACGCCATCCGCAAGGCAAACAACGAAGTCAGTGAGTCCAACCGCCTGACGGAGAAGCAGATTGCGCTCATCACGAACAAGGTGGCGGGGCTGGCGGGCGATCTCAACCGCGCAGTCAACGTTGAGGAGATCCAGGACTTTGTCGAAAATCAGATCATGGATCAAAAGGCGTTTGCGGTCGCGAGAAAATATATCACCTACCGTTATACGCGTGCGCTCGTCAGGCGTTCCAACACGACGGACGCGCAGATCCTCACGCTCATCGAATGCAACAACGAGGAAGTCAAGCAGGAAAATTCAAACAAGAATCCTACCGTCAACTCCGTGCAGCGCGACTATATGGCGGGCGAGGTCTCCAAGGACCTGACGCGCCGCATCCTGCTGCCGCCCGATATCGTCGAGGCGCATGACGCGGGGCTCATTCATTTCCATGATGCAGACTATTTCGCACAGCACATGCATAACTGCGACCTCGTCAACCTCGAGGATATGCTGCAGAACGGCACGGTCATCTCCGGCACGTTCATCGAGAAGCCGCATTCCTTCTCGACGGCGTGCAATATCGCAACACAGATCATCGCGCAGGTCGCCTCCAATCAGTACGGCGGGCAGAGCATCTCTCTGACGCATCTCGCGCCCTTCGTGGACGTCAGCCGTCAGAAGATCCGCGCAGACGTCGCGGCAGAGCTTGCAGAGCTGGGGACCACCGACGAAAGCGCTATTGCCAAGATTGCGGAAAAGCGCCTGAAGGCAGAGATCGCCAAGGGCATTCAGACCATCCAGTATCAGGTGGTCACGCTGCTCACGACCAACGGACAGGCGCCCTTCGTCACGGTGTTCATGTATCTTGGCGAAGCGCGCAGCGAGCAGGAGCGCGCCGACCTTGCGCTCATCATCGAAGAGACGCTCAACCAGCGCATCCGCGGCGTCAAGAACGAGGCGGGCGTCTGGGTGACGCCTGCGTTCCCCAAGCTCATCTATGTTCTGGAGGAGGACAACGTCCGCAAGGGCAGCAAGTACTGGTATCTGACCGAACTTGCCGCAAGGTGCACGGCAAAGCGCATGGTGCCCGACTATATCTCCGAAAAGAAGATGCTTGAGTACAAGGTGGACAAGAACGGCGAGGGGCACTGCTATACCTGCATGGGCTGTCGCAGTTTCCTGACGCCCTATGTGGACGAGAACGGCAAGCCAAAGTATTACGGCAGATTCAACCAGGGCGTCGTCACGATCAACCTTGTGGATGTGGCGCTCTCCTCCAAGGGGGATGAGAAGAAGTTCTGGGATATCTTCGACGAGCGCCTCGAGCTGTGCTACAGAGCGCTGATGTACCGTCATAACCGCCTCAAGGGCACGCTCTCCGATGCTGCACCCATCCTGTGGCAGTACGGCGCCCTGGCGCGCCTGAAGAAGGGGGAGCCCATCGACAAACTTCTCTACGGCGGCTATTCCACCATCTCGCTGGGCTATGCAGGGCTGTATGAGTGCGTCAAGTATATGACGGGCAAGAGCCATACGGACGAGGAAGCCAAGCCCTTCGCGCTCGCCGTCATGCAGCACATGAACGACAAGTGCAAGGAGTGGAAAGCGAAGGAAAATATCGACTTCTCGCTGTACGGCACGCCCTTAGAGAGCACGACGTATAAGTTTGCGAAGTGCCTGCAGAAGCGCTTCGGCGTCATTCCCGGCGTGACGGACAAGAATTATATCACGAACAGCTACCATGTGCACGTCTCTGAGCAGATCGATGCGTTCACCAAGCTCAAGTTCGAGAGCGAGTTCCAGCAGCTCTCGCCCGGCGGCGCGATCTCCTATGTGGAAGTGCCCAACATGCAGGACAATATTCCCGCCGTGCTCGCCGTCATGCAGTATATCTACGACAATATTATGTACGCGGAGCTCAACACCAAGAGCGACTATTGCCAGGTGTGCGGCTATGACGGGGAGATCCAGATCGTGGAGGAGGACGGCAAGCTCTTGTGGGAGTGCCCGCACTGCCATAACCGCGATCAGAACAAGATGAACGTCGCGCGCCGTACCTGCGGGTATATCGGAACGCAGTTCTGGAATCAGGGCAGAACGCAGGAAATCAAGGACAGAGTCCTGCATCTTTGATATGAATTACGCAGAGATCAAAAAAACGGACATTGCAAACGGAGAGGGGGTTCGCGTCTCCCTCTTCGTTTCCGGTTGCCGGCGGCACTGCAAGAACTGCTTTAATCAGATTGCATGGGACTTTGGATACGGCAAGCCATTCACGGAGGAAGTGGAAGAGGAGATCATCACGGCGCTCTCGCCCTACTATATTGCAGGGCTGACGCTGCTCGGCGGCGACCCGATGGAGCCGGAGAATCAGCGGGCGCTGCTCCCCTTCGTCAAAAAGGTGCGCGCACGTCTGCCCGAAAAGGACATCTGGTGCTTTACCGGCTATACCTACTTTGACGGCACGCTCGAAGAGGAGGCGGTACGCCTGCCCGAAACACGGGAGTTTATTTCTCTCTTTGACGTCCTTGTGGACGGGCGTTTCGTCGAAGAGCTCAAGGATATCCGCCTCAAGTTCCGCGGCTCCTCCAATCAGCGCGTCATCGACGTGCCAAAGAGTTTACAGACGGGGAAGGTCGTCCTGTATCTACCATAACCCAAGAAAGAGCCTGCGGGGACGCCCGCAGGTTTGTTTTGTTCGCAAAACATTGACTTTTTTTAGGAAACGGCTATAATAGTAAGGTAGAAACCGACAGAAACCAACGGAGGATTTGTTATGAATAAATTACAGCTCAAGCGCTATGCAAAACTGCTCGCCAAGGTCGGCATCAATCCCAAAAAGGGGCAGTGGGTCATCGTCTATCCCGAACTTGATCAGCCGGAATTTACCGAATGGGTGGTAGAAGAGCTCTATCGTGCAGGCGCGGGCAAGGTCACGGTCCAGTGGGCGCATCAGCCCATTTCCAAACTCAAGTACAAATACGAAAAGGAAGAAGTCCTCTCCGAGACGGCGGGCTGGGAAGTGGAGCGGCTCAAGCTCTATACAAAGGAGCTGCCCGCCATGCTCTATCTGCTCTCCGAAGATCCTGACGGACTCTCTGGCATCGATCAGGACAAGGCGACCCGCATCCGCATTGCGCGCAGCAAGGTCTCCAAGCCCTATCGCGATGCAATGGACAACCACTACCAGTGGTGCATCGCAGCCGTCCCCGGGAAGGCGTGGGCGAAGAAGGTATTCCCCGATCTCCAGGTCAACCGCGCCGTGGAGGCGCTTTGGGATGCCATTCTGAAGGCGTCCCGCGCAGACGGCCCCGATCCTGTACGCGAGTGGGCGCGCCACAACGACAACATTGCCTCCCGCTGCGATTATCTCAACAAGCTCGGGCTTGTCGCGCTGGAGTATAAGGCAGGCAACGGAACCGACTTCCGCGTCGGACTGATGAATGAAAGCCTCTTTCTCGGGGGTGGGGAAACGACGCTCGAGGGCAGATACTACAACCCCAATATCCCCTCGGAGGAGATCTTCACCTCGCCCAAGGCGGGGGACGCAGAGGGCATCGTCTATTCGACCAAGCCGCTCTCCTATCAGGGTGAGCTCATCGAGGACTTTTCCGTCCGCTTTGAAAAGGGGAAGGTCGTCGAGGTCAAGGCAAAGAAGAACCAGGAACTTTTAGAGAAGATGATCTCCATGGACGAGGGCGCGGCGATGCTCGGCGAATGCGCGCTGATTGCAGACGATTCGCCCATCAACAATGCCGGGATCCTCTACTATAATACGCTGTTCGATGAGAACGCAAGCTGTCACTTGGCGCTCGGCAAGGGCTTTGCCAACTGCGTGCGCGGATATGAGGAGCTCTCGCAGGAGGAACTTGCAAAACTCGGCCTCAATGACAGCATGATCCATGTCGATTTCATGATTGGCTGCAAGGATATGCAGATCACGGGCATCACCGCAAAGGGCGAGCGCGTCGCGATCTTCAAAGACGGAAATTGGGCGTTTTGATGTCCGATGTTTCGGGTATATATAATAGAGCGAAACATCGGAACGAGGTTATTATATGATCAAGATCGATATTTTTTCGGGATTTTTGGGCGCCGGCAAGACGACGCTCATCAAAAAGCTGATCAAAGAAGTATATCAGGGCGAGCAGGTCGTGCTCATTGAAAATGAGTTCGGCGAGATCGGCGTGGACGGCGGATTTTTGCAGGATGCGGGCATCCGCATTACAGAGATGAATTCGGGCTGCATCTGCTGCACGCTGGTCGGCGACTTTGCCAAGGCATTAAAAGAGGTCGCGGCAAAGTATTCGCCCGATCGCATCGTCATCGAGCCTTCGGGCGTCGGCAAGCTCTCCGACGTCATCCGCGCCGTTCAGCAGGCGGACGTCGAGGGCGCGCAGCTCAATGCCTTCTGCACTGTCGTGGATGCCAAGAAGTGCAAGATGTATTTGAAAAACTTCGGGGAGTTTTTTCTCGATCAGGTCGAGCACGCAAGCTGCATCGTGCTCTCGCACACCTCCGACGAAGCAAAGGTGGAGGAAGCGGTCAAACTCCTGCGCGAGCATGCCGACGTCACCATTGTAACGACCGACTGGAACGCGATCAACGGTAAGGATATCCTTGCCGCCATGGAGCAGAAGGATTCTCTGAAAGAGGAACTGGAAAAGCTCGCTGCCGAGGTCGGACATGACGATGAGCACGAACATTGCCACCACGGTCATGAACACCATGATCATGACCATGACGATGATGACGAAGACGAGAATCACGATCATGAGCACGGCCATTGCTGTCATGATGATGACGAGCACGAGCACCACCATGGCGAGCATTGTCATCACGGGCACCACGACGAGGACGACGGGCTTGACCACTCGCATTGCGACCACAAGCACGGGCATTGCTGCCATGATCATACTCATCACCACCACGCCGACGAAGTGTTCACCAGCTGGGGCGTGGAGACGGGCAAGAAGTTCACAAAAGAGGAGCTGGCTCGCGCGCTCGAGGCGCTCGGATCGGGCGAATACGGACAGATTCTGCGTGCCAAGGGCATTGTGGACGGCGGGGAGGAGTGGATCTACTTCGACTATGTCCCCGGTGAGCCAGATATCCGCACAGGTTCGCCCATGGTCACAGGCAGGCTCTGCGTCATCGGCTGCGATCTGAAGGAAGACGTGCTCAATCATTTGTTCTTAGGATAACACCATGCAGGAAGTTCCCGTCTATCTCTTTCTCGGCTTTCTGGAGTCGGGCAAGACAAAATTTATTCAGGAAACGCTGGAAGATGAACGCTTTGATTCGGGCGAGCGCACCCTGCTCCTCGTTTTAGAAGAGGGGGAGGAGGAGTATGACCACTCCAAATTCGCCAACCCGTCCTATGCCGTGGAGTTCCTCGACCCTGCGGACATGACCGAACAAAAGCTCTCCGCACTTGCAGAGAAGTACTCCACGGAGCGCGTCGTCGTCGAATACAACGGCATGAGCATGCTGCAGGACTTCTTTGACGCGATGCCCGAGAGCTGGGCGATCGCGCAGGTCATGACCTTCTTTGATGCAACCACCTTTTTTGCTTACAACAAGAACATGCGCCAGCTCGTCTTCGACAAGGTGCAGTATGCCGACATGGTGGTGTTCAACCGTTTCAAGGGGGAGTACTCTAAGGAGGAATTTCATAAGATCATCCGCGCCATGTCCCGTCGTCCGGGAATCGTGTATGAATATCTGGGCGGGAAAGCGGAATATGATGAGATCGAGGACCCGCTTCCCTATGATATCGATGCGCCGATTATCACGATCGAGGACAAGGACTATGCCTTTTTTTATCGCGACCTGGTTGAAGAAATGGACAAATACAACGGCAAGACCGTGCATTTCAAGGGGCTCGTCGCCGTCGATAAGTCGCTGAAAAAGGGGACGATTGTCGTCGGACGGCATATCATGACGTGCTGCGAGGCAGATATCGCCTACAGCGGACTGGTCTGCGAACAGGTCACGGGGCAGTACAAGACGCGCGATTGGGTGGAGGTCACGGCGCGCATCGAGGTGCGCTATCACTCCGTCTACGGGCAGAAGGGTCCAGTTTTGAAGGCGTTGAGCGTCACGCCTGCCGCGCCGCCCGAACAGGAACTTGCAACCTTCTATTGAGGAAATGCCGCTTCGAGCGGCTTTTTTCATGCAAAACGTTGGATTTTCGCCGCTTTTGTGATATAATCGGAATATGATTCCCGAAACACTCCTTCAGCGCATCCGAGCCGTCTATCCTGAGCACGCCGCTAAAATTGAAGCGGGGCTGCAAGTCCGGCGCTTTGTCACGCTGCGCGTCAACAGATTAAAACTGTCTGCAGCGGAGTTTGCCGCTACGCTGACGCAGCGCCGGATCTCTTTTGAGCGCATCGCATACGATGCGGACGCGTTTTTGCTGCATGGCGTGCGGGAGGACGCCGTCATGGGGATGCCCGAATACGCGGGCGGCGCGCTCTATCTGCAGAGCCTTTCCTCCATGCTGCCGCCGCTCTTTCTTGCGCCGCAAGCGGGGGAGAATATCCTCGATATGACTGCGGCGCCAGGCGGCAAGACGACGCAGCTCTATGCGCTCTCGCATGGAAGAGCGCTCATCACGGCGTGTGAACGCGATGCGGGAAGGTTTGAGCGCCTCAGATATAACCTGGAAAAGCAGGGTGCGACCCGCGTCAATGCGCTCAAAACGGACGCTCTGCAACTCAATGACTTTCTTCGGTTTGATAAAATTTTACTCGATGCGCCCTGTACCGGGACGGGAACGATCGGAGAGGGGAGCCGCGTGCGCTTTTCGGAAGAATATCTCGCAAAATGCGTCAAACTGCAAAAAAAGCTCATCGAAAAGGCGCTGCGCCTGCTCAAATCAGGCGGGACTCTCGTCTATTCGACCTGCTCTGTCCTGCCAGAAGAGAATGAGGAAGTTGTGCGGCATGCGGAGCGATTTGGCGGGAAGCTCGTGCCCGTCACGTCGCCCGCAGGTGTGCCGCAGCTTCCCGCAATGGTCGGCACGATCTGTATCTGCCCGAATGAACGCTACGAAGGTTTCTTCCTCGCAAAACTGATCAAATCGTAAAAGGCAACCAAACGGTTGCCTTTTTTACTTGATAAATGATTGAAATTTTGCGGCGTGTTCTGTTGGAATGATGACTTCCAATTCCGTGCCCTGCTCCGTATAATTGACGCTCTTTTCCGATATGAGGGCGCGAAGCGCGGCGTATTTGGCGGAATCCGCATAGGGTACAAACAGCTTAGCGCGCACATAGCGCGCTTGCAGTTCCTGAAAGATGCGGCGTTTTAACTGGTCCAGCCCCATTCCCGTTTTGGCGGAGATCATGACACAGTCGTGCGGAAGAAGTGCGTCCTCGGGGAGCAGGTCGCATTTGTTCATGACGATCAGATAGGGGGAGGAAAAGTTCATGTCCTGCAATGTCGCAAGCGTCGTAGTAAGCTGCGTCTGATAGTCGCCGCACGCATCGCAGACGATGAGCGCGAGGTCACAGTGCAGCGCGCTCTCCAGTGTAGACTTGAAGGCGTCGATCAGATGATGGGGAAGATCCTGCAAAAATCCGACGGTATCGGTCAGGAGGAACTCCATATCGTCGATCATGAAGACCCTGGAAGTTGGGTCGAGCGTCGCGAAGAGCGCGTCTTTAACGAGAACGTCCGCGCCCGTCAGCGCATTCAGAAGCGTCGATTTTCCCGTATTGGTGTAGCCAACCAGTGCGATCGATCGGACGCCATCCTTTTGCCTGCGCTGAGTCAGCAGGCCACGCCGAAGTTGCGTTTTTTCAAGCTTTTCTTCCAGGGAACGGATGCGCATGCGAATGTGACGGCGGTCCGTCTCCAGCTGTGTTTCGCCCGGGCCGCGCGTACCGATGCCGCCTCCGAGACGGGAAAGGGCGCTTCCCTTGCCCTTCAGGCGCGGGTACAGGTATTTGAGTTGTGCGAGTTCAACCTGTAATTTGCCTTCGCTGCTCTGCGCGCGCAGGGCAAAGATATCAAGAATGAGCGTCGTACGGTCGATGACCTTGACACCGTCGAGCGCTTCGGAGAGGTTGACGGTCTGGGAAGGAGAGAGCGTGCCGTTGAACAGGACGGTCAGATCAAGCCCTTCGATGCGCTCGCGCAGTTCCTCAACTTTTCCTTCGCCAAGGAAGGTCGCGGGATTGATCTCGCGGATCCTGACCTTCATCGTCCCCGCGTACGCCGCACCCGCGCTCTCAATCAGTGCAATCGCCTCACTGTATAGTACTTCATCCTTGCCGACACCTAGAAGCGGCTGAACAACATAGACATTTTCCGTCATTGATCACCCTCCTGCTTGTGCAGTTTGACGGCGTCTGCCACCGAGCGGCGGTGATCCTCCGTAATCGCCGCATAGTGCTTTCTGGTCGTGTTGACATCGCGGTGACCAAGGACGTCTGCAACGATATAGATGTCGCCCGTTTCGCGATAGAGTGCCGTGCCATAGGTCGAGCGAAGTTTATGCGGCGTAATTTTTTTGAGCGGCGTCACGATTTTTGCGTACTTTTTGACAAGATTTTCAACCGCACGCACCGTAATGCGGCGATATTGAAGAGACAAAAAGAGGGCGTGCTCTTCCGACGGAACGCGTGGATCGTTCTCCTTTTGGGCAAGATATGCGGCAAGCGCGTCGCCGACTTCCTCAGAAAAATACAAGATCGCCTGATTCCCGCCCTTGCGCGTCACAACAAAGGAATTGTTGGAAAAATCAATGCTCTCATTATTCAATCCGACCAGCTCTGAAATACGAATGCCCGTACCTAGGAAGAGCGTCAGAATCGCACAGTCGCGGATCTTCGTCTTTTCATGATACCCGACAGCATGTTTGGAAAGACCGTTTCCGCATTCGGCGGTATCGAGAATAGAGGAGATCTCGTCACCCTCCAGACGGATGATCTCTTTTTCATGCAGCTTCGGGGTGGCGACTTTGGTGGAGTGGTTGACTTCAATGAGTCCCTTGTTAAAAAAGTACTTGAACATGGAGCGCACAGTGGAGAGCTTGCGAGCCTTTGCGCGCTCATTGCAGGACAGGCGCTTGTTATGAAATTTGTAATTGGAAAGATAACTCAAAAAAATCTCAAGGTCGGTATCCGTGACCTGCTCCAGATCTTCCAGCGTGATATCCTGAACTGCCTTGAAACCGCGGTATTTCCGATTGGATAAAAAGTCGAAAAAGATGCGCAGGTCATAGATATAATTCAGACGTGTCAATGTACTTGTACGGGTTTCCACGCCGCGGAGAAAATCCTCGCAGAACGGAGGAAGCTCCAAAAGCAAGGCATCGATTTTATCAAGATTTTTTATGTTGCGCTCCTGGTAGTAATCGGAGCCGTCGGACTTAATTCTTGCCATACAAACATTATACCACAAAAGAGGTGATACGTCAATTTTACGAATAGTTTTTGCAATACAATATTTGCTGAAAATGGATTGTAAAACAACAACAACTATAAAAGGAAAGAACTGCAGTCGCCGAGGGGAACTAAGATAATTATTCGCAAAACACAGCTTTTACGAATAAATAAGGTCAAAAAAGGGGTATAATACGCAGTCATATCAATTTTATATCGTTTTACGACATTAGCGGCTTTAAATGTTGCATTTCAGCTGAGAGCATACACAGAAATAGAAATGTAAAATTTGTCAGGGGTTTGCCTTAACTTTGATATAAATTCGCTTAGAAATCGTTTCAGCGTGCAAGTTAATTTACTTTTAAGAAAGAAAAGGCGACCGATACAGTCGCCTTGTTGGTATGTCATTATTTAAATACTATGTCAGACATACTATTGAACTCTTGCCAAAATTCCATGGGATTTTGCGCCGCATGTTAAAGTACCCGTGATTTGTTTTCCTGAGAGAAGATCGACGAATGTTCCTTCAAACTTCATGTTGTAGGACACAAAAGAATTGTTGACATAAATATAGACAGTATCTTTCGGATGATCATTTTGTCGGGAATACACCAGGCAGCTGCTGTCACCGAAAATTTCCTTGTATGTTCCGTCAATAAAAACTTTGTGGTTGTGTCGCAAAGCTCCGAGTTTGCGATAGAAAGCGGTTAGCTCTTCGTCTGTGTTGACCCAATCAAAGCACCTGCGGCAGAATGGATCGCTATAGCCTTCCATACCGTTTTCGTCGCCATAATAAATGCATGGAACGCCGGGCAAGGTAAATTGCAGGACAGCCGCCATCATCAGTTTTTGCTTTGCTGCCGCTTTCTCGCGTTCAGAAAGAAAAGCAACTGCCATCTCATCCTTGTTGCTGCACGTTTTTCCGCTGAGCACGGACAGGATGCGCGCCGTATCATGTGTGCCGAGAATGTTCATTAAAACATCCAGCGTCTGCTTGGGATAGTGATCGATGAGCATGCTGATCGTCTCGCGCAGCTGCTGCGTATTGCCCGAGAGAACAAAGCTGATGATTGCATCTTTGAGCGGGTAGTTCATGACGCTGTCAAGCTCGTGACCCTGCAAGTATTTCCTGCGCTGACTGTAGGCGATTTTGTTGGAGGCATCTTCCCAGACTTCACCGATGATCACGGCATCGTCATCGTACGTTTTGACAGCGGTACGCAATTTTTCCAGGAAGAAATCGGGGAGTTCATCTGCAACGTCCAGCCGATATCCGCCAACGCCGTGCCTGAGCCACGTTTTCAGGACGCCGTTTTCTCCGAAGATAAATTCCTGATAGGACGGCGACGATTCATTGACTGCCGGGAGCGTGTCGATGCCCCACCAGCTGTCATACACGTCCGGATAGTTCTGGAAGGTGTACCAGTCATAATACGGAGAATAGGGCGACTGATAGGCGCCAACGTTGTCATACGTTCCGTAACGATTAAAATACCGGCTGTCGCTCCCGGTATGGTTAAATACTGCATCAAGGACGATGCGAATACCGCGCTTTCCGGCCTCGGAAACCAACTTATCAAGATCTTCGTTATCCCCTAAGAGCGGATCGATCTTCATATAATCGCCCGTGTCGTACCGATGATTGGAATATGCCTCAAAGATCGGATTGAGATAGATGATGGTAACGCCTAAGCCTCTCAGATAGTCAAGCTTTTCCGTGATACCTGCAAGATTACCGCCAAAGAAATCGTTATTTAGGACTTTTCCGAACTCATTGGGACGATACTTCGGAAGCCCGCCCCAATCAGAGCGTAAAAATTTTCCTTCTCTGACGGGACGCTCTCCGACCTTGTAAAACCGATCAGGGAAGATCTGGTACATCACGCCGCCCTTCATCCAATCGGGCGTATGGTACAGCTTATCGTAGACGGTGATCTGCCAACTGACAAGATTTTTAAGCGGCATAAAACTGCCGCGCCGCAGCGCACCGCAGCCAAAGTAATCGTCTCCGATGCGAAAATAGTAGAAGTATAGTCCTGTTTGGTGAAAACGAAGTGTCACAGAGTAGCCGTAAGACTGTCTGTCCATGGAGATTGGCTTCCGTTCCTCACCATCCCGACTGAGAACGAGCCTTGCATCGAGATGGTCGGGCATGGCGCCGTCGCCTTTCCACAAAATGCGGAAAGTCACGGCGGTATCGGTCGGAAAAGCGCCCGTATAGCTCTTGCAGGCTCGATCCAGCGGATTATAGTAAAATTGCATATGCTTCTCTTTGTGTGATCGGCGCGGGTGCGCGGAACACCGGCTTATTTATTGAGTGGTTTGAGATTCCAGATATTGTTTGCGTAATCGCGGATGCTTCTGTCGGCAGAGAAATAGCCCGCCGCTGCAATGTTCATCAGTGACTTACGATTCCACGCAAGTGCATCATTGCGATACAGGTTTGTCATCCTGTTCTGAGTGGTACAATAGGACTCAAAATCCGCAAGGCACATGTAGGGATCGGCAACGGGCGCATTGCGCAGCAGATAATTCGCAATATCGCCGAACGACGTGCCGTTGAACCCGATGATCAGCGATTCTATGATCTTTCTCAGCCCCGTATCCCGATTGTAATAGACGCTGGAATTGTAGCCTCTTGCCCAGATTTCGTTGACCTCCTCTGCGGTCAGACCAAAGATAAAGATATTCTCGTCGCCGACGCGCTGTGCCATTTCGACGTTTGCGCCGTCCAGCGTACCTATGGTCAGTGCACCGTTGATCATAAACTTCATGTTACCCGTTCCGGACGCCTCTTTTCCGGCAAGAGAGATCTGTTCGGAGATCTCGCTGGCGGGCATGAGCGCTTCGGACATCGTGACGTTATAATTCTCCATGTACACGACGTTGAGCTTTTCGTTGATCTTAGGATTCTTTTTGATATCCTCGGCAAGGAAACAGATGAGTTTGATGATCTGCTTTGCCATCTCATATCCCGCAGCCGCCTTGGCGCCGAAGATATACGTCTTGGGCTGGACGTCCAGATCGGGATTTTCTTTGAGCGCGTTGTATTCCGAGATGATATGAAGCGCATTCAAAAGCTGACGTTTATATTCATGCATACGCTTTGCCTGGACGTCAAACAGAGTATCGGGGTTAATGATCGCGCCCTGATGCTTCTTTGCATAGTCGGCGAATTGGCGCTTCTTGATCGCCTTGATCTCGCCGAGGCGCTTTAAGACGCTCTCGTCGTTCGCAAATTTGCGAAGGTCCTCCAGTTTGGAGGCATCCTTGTCGTAGCCGTCCCCGATGCATTCGGTGATCAGTTCGCAGAGCTCGGGATTGGATTGATTGAGCCAGCGCCTGTGGGCAATTCCGTTGGTGACGTTGCAGAATTTGTCGGGCGAATAGTCATAGAAATCGCGGAAGATACTCTCCTTGATGATATCGCTGTGCAGCTCCGAGACGCCGTTGACGCTGTGAGAGCCCATTACGCACAGGTTCGCCATGCGGACGGTATTGTTTGCAAGGATCGCCATGTGCGAGATCTTTCCCCAGTTCCCGGGGAAGCGCGACCAAAGGTCCTCGCAGAATCGGCGGTTGATTTCCACCAGGATGTTGTGAATGCGCGGCAGACGGCGGGCGACGAGGTCCTCGGCCCAGGTCTCAAGTGCCTCGGCAAGTACGGTATGATTGGTGTAGGCACACGTTGCCGTCGTAATATTCCACGCAACTTCCCAGCTGAAGTAGTTTTCGTCCACCAGGATGCGCATCAGCTCGGGGATCGCCAAAGCGGGATGCGTATCGTTGATATGGATGGCTGCCATCTGCGGCAAAAGTGCAAGCGAGCCGTAGCGGCGCTTGTGGTCGGAGACAATACATTGCAACGAAGCGGAGACGAGGAAATATTGCTGACGCAGGCGCAGCGACTTTCCCTCCGAGTGGTTATCCGAGGGATACAGAACTTTGGTGAGCAGCTGCGCTTCCGTGTCATCGCGCATGACTTCCGCATAATTTCCCTGCGAGAAGAGCTGCATATCAAACTTCTGTACGGCACGGGCACGCCACAGTCTGAGCGTACTGACGGAATCGGAGTCCTTGCCCGAGACCATCATATCATATGCGACAGCTTCAACTTCATGCGCATTGTAGTAGACGGTCTCCATGCCGTGATCCGTCCACTTTTCCTCAAGCGATCCGTCAAAGCGGACGATAAAGCGCTTATCGCTGCGCTGGATGAGCCAGGATTCCCCGCCGGGAAGCCACACGTCGGGCATTTCGATCTGCCAGCCGTCCACGATCTTCTGTTTGAAGAGTCCGTACTGATAGCAGATGGAAAATCCCATGGCGGGATAATTCTGCGTCGCAAGCCCGTCAAGGAAGCATGCCGCAAGCCGGCCAAGTCCCCCGTTTCCAAGCCCCGCGTCGGGTTCTTCCTCGTAGAGGTCTTCCAGCGACACATGGAAGCTCTTGAGCGCATTGGAAAGCGCATCGTAGATCCCGAGATTATAGACGCTGTTCTTGAGCGAACGCCCCATCAAAAATTCCATGCAGAGATAGTAGACGCGCTTCGCTTTCGCGTTCTTGGTCCGAAGATGGAATTTCTGATGCTTTTCTGCCATGATATCCCTGACGCTCATCACGACAGCCTTGTAGATCTGTTCGCGGGATGCTTCCTGCGGGATTACGCCGAAATAGCGCGACAACTTCCCTGTAATGAGGCGGTGTGCCTCCTGTTCCGTCAATTTGCTCATGAATGTATGTGTACTTCTCCTGAAAAAATTTTGCTAAGCAATAAAACAAGCCGACAACCAAAAGAAATGAGGGGCAACGCCGCAAGCCGTGAGCTGCCCCTCCTCTCTTGATCCCTTTAAGAAGGATGCTGTTCCTTTTTCGCCGTCAGTTAAGCATGCCGAGATACAACCCGATGTAGTACTGTGCAGACTTTGCCCAGGAGAAATCGGTCTCCATCGCCTTCTTCTGCAGTGCGCGCCATGCCTCTTTGTTGTGATAGACGCCAAGCGCCTCGTTGATGACATACAGCATGTCGTAGGCGTTGTAGTCATGGAAGGTGAATCCGTTTCCGCCCGCGCCGTACGGCTGAATGCTGTCGCGCAGACCGCCCGTTTCGCGTACGATTGCAACCGTACCGTAGCGGGATGCGATCATCTGGGAGAGCCCGCAAGGCTCGCTCTTGGAGGGCATCAGGAAGAGATCTGCTCCCGAATAGATCTTGCGCGAGAGATCGGCGTTGAAGGAGATGATGGACACCACCTTCCCCTGATATCTGCGGGCAAGGTCGCTGAAATAGTTCTCGTATGCGGAATCGCCTGTGCCAAGCAGGACGAACTGGACATCCTGACGCAGGACTTGCTCGATGACCTCTTTGACGAGATCGAGCCCCTTGTGTGCGACCAGACGCGTGATCATGGCGATGATGGGCGTATCCGGCTTGACGGGAAGATTGAGCATGCGTTGCAGCTCTTCCTTGCAGATCGCCTTATTGGAGACGTCCTCTGCGTCATAGTTTGCAAACAGAGACTGGTCGGTCTTGGGATTGTAGTAGTCGGTATCGATGCCGTTGAGAATGCCGCAGAGCTTGAATTCGTTGCGTCTGACGATCTGATCCAGCCCGTGCGAATAATAGGGATCTTTGATCTCCCCTGCATATGTCGGGCTGACCGTCGAGAAGCGCTCGCAGCATTCGATCGCGCCCTTCATCAGGTTGATGCAGCGATCGTATTCGACGAGGTAGCGATAGCGGTTGGAGATTCCGAACAGATCTTCGAGGATATCCAGCGAAAATTTGCCCTGATATTCGATATTGTGGATGGTAAACACCGCACGGATGAATTGGTATTCAGGGCGGAAGCAGTAGATCGTTTTGAGATAGATCGCCGCCAGGGCCGCCTGCCAGTCGTGACAGTGCAGGATATCGGGATAGAACCCGAGGAAGGACAAGATCTCCATGACGCTGCGGCTGAAGAAGGCGAAGCGCTCGCCGTCATCGTAGTAGCCGTAGCAGCCGGGACGCTTGAAGTAGTATTCGTTGTCCACGAAATAGAACTTCACATTGTTTGCCTCATACTCAAAGATCCCGCAATACTGGTTACGCCACGAGAGCGGAACAAAGATATTGCCGATGAACTTGAAATCCTTGCGGTATTCCTTCTTGATATCCTGGTAGAGCGGGATAATGACGCGGACGTCATACCGCTCGTCTGCCGCAATTGCCTTGGAAAGCGAGCCGATGACCTCGGCAAGCCCGCCCGTCGCAATGAAGGGCGCCGCCTCGGACGCGACAAACATGATCTTCTTCTTCGGCTCTACATAGACCTCAGGCGCAGGATCCTCCTGCGGTGCGGGAGCGGGCTCGCTGACCACCTCAACGGGCGGTACGCTGGCGGGTTCTGCTGCCTCAGCAGGCTGCGCTGAAAGTTCCGCATTCTCCTCTTTTACTTCCGGCTCGACGGCCGCAACGGGCGCCTTTTTTGCCGTACTTTTTTTGGTTGTGCTTTTCGTAGCTGCCATAAATTCCTCCTTATCATTCCCAAATTGTCCGAATGCTATCCGCGATCCGCCCATTAAATGGGCGGATCGCCGCATTCAAAGTCAGACCATTCTGCCTTTTCCGATGAAGAAGGGCAGCTCCGCGCAACCGGCAAGGTGACGCCTGTCGCGAATGACAACATTTTTATCGGTGATCACGCTGTCCAGTTCGACGTTCGAACCGATCACAGTGTCCTGCATGACGATAGAGTTCTTGAGGACACTCCCCTTTCCGACCTTCACGCCGCGGAACAGGATACAGTTCTCCACAGTACCTTCGATGACACAGCCATCGGAGATGAGCGAATTTTTGACGATCGCACTGTCCGCATATTTACTGGGCGCGGAATCGCGTACCTTTGTATAGATATCGCGCGCGCCGAACAGTTCGTCGCGGGTCTTCTTATCCAGAAGTTCCATGCTGTGAGAATAGTACTTCTGCAGCGAATTGACGCCCGCATAATAGCCGTCAAAACGATAGGCATACAGTTTGAGCGAGTCTACCTGTTTGGTCAGGATATCCTTGCCGAAGCTGGTCAGACCTCTTGTCACCGCGTCCTGAATGATATCGAGCAGGAATTCGCGGTTGATGACCATGATATTGATATAGACGTTGGACTTGCTCGTCGCCGTCGTCTTGGGGCTGATCTGCACTTCCTCGATACGGCCCGTCTCATTAGCGGCGAACGTCAGGAAATAGCTCTGATCGATCTTGCCCGCCTCTTCATGGTACGCCATCGTGATATCGGCGCCCTTCTCTTCATGATATGCAATGATATCTGCGATGTCGATATGCGCAATGCCGTCGCAATCGGAAATGACGACATATTCTTCATTGCGATGATTGAGGAAGCCCGTGATCCCCTTGAGCGCTTCCAGACGATTGGTATAGGGTGTATCAGTCTCATCCGAATAGGGAGGCAGCAGGATGATGCCGCCGTCCTTTCTCGCGAGGTCCCAGTCCTTGCCGCTGCCGAGGTGGTCGATCAGCGACTGATAATTGTATTTGGTGACGACGCCGACTGTCGTGATCCCCGCATTGACCATGTTGGAGAGCGCGAAATCGATGAGGCGATAACGTCCGCCGTAAGGGATGGACGCCATCGTCCTGTGGCGGGAGAGTTCCGGAATATTTTCATCATGTATATTGGAAAAAATAACTCCAACTGCCGAATGTGCCATCTTTTTACTCCCCCTTATAGTCCTTATCCAAGATCTGACCGCCGGCAACCTTTGCGCCGCTGCCGATCGTGATATTTCTGCCGAGCACCGCGATGCCTGTGCCCTTTTCCTTGTCTTCGCCGACGGCGGCGCCGCTCTCGATTACGGTGTGCTCATCCACGATGGAATAGACGACCTTCGCGCCCGACTTGACGACGCTGCCCGCCATCAGTACGCTGTCTATAACTTCAGCGCCCTCCTCAACGACGACGTTACTGGAGAGGACGGAGTTGACGACCGTGCCCTCTACCTCGCAGCCGAGCGAGATGAGCGAATTGTTTACATGCGCCTGATCACCGATATATTCGGGCGGTGCAAGCGGATTGCGGGAGTGGATCTTCCAGTCGGGATCGCTGACGTCAAACGCAGGCTCTTCGCCGAGCAGGTCCATGTTTGCCTCCCACAGCGAGGAGATCGTGCCGACGTCCTTCCAGTAGCCGCTGAAGCGGTAGGAGAACATCTTCTCGCCCGCATTGAGCATGGCGGGCAGGACGTCCTTACCGAAGTCCTTGCTGGAGTTGGGATTTGCGTCGTCCTCCGTGAGGTATTTGAAGAGCTTGCTCGCCGTGAAGATATAGATGCCCATGGATGCAAGATTGCTCTTGGGCTGCTTGGGTTTTTCTTCAAACTGATAGATGGAACCGTCCTCATTGACGTTGAGGATGCCGAAACGGGATGCCTCCTCCAAAGGGACTTCGATCGCGGCGATCGTGCAGTCCGCGCCCGTTGCCTTGTGCGCCTTGAGCATCGCCGCGTAGTCCATTTTATAGATATGATCGCCCGAAAGGATGAGTACATACTCGGGATTGTACTTCTGCATGAACGCCATATTCTGGTAGATCGCGTTAGCAGTGCCTTCGAACCAGGACGACTTTTTCTTAGCCTGGTAGGGCGACAGGATATGTACGCCGCCATAGGCGCGGTCCAAATCCCACGGCTGACCGTTTCCGATATACTCGTTGAGCTCGAGCGGCTCATACTGGGTGAGCACACCCACCGTATCGATGCCCGAATTGATGCAGTTGGAGAGCGGGAAGTCGATGATCCGATACTTGCCGCCAAACGCAACCGCAGGCTTTGCAATGTTGTTTGTCAGGGCGTACAGTCTGCTTCCCTGTCCGCCTGCAAGCAGCATTGCAACACATTCCTTCTTTCTTTGCATATAGAACCCCCTATCAAGTCTTTCAGATTTTCTTATTTGTTCTTCGACGTTTTCGTCGCAGAAGCCGTGGATTTTACCGCCCTTTTTGCGGGCGTCTTTTTTGCCGTCGAAGCCTTATCTGCCTTGGGTGCTTCCGGTTCTTTCACCAGATACAGGCAGGACATCTTGGGCATTGCAAGCGGAATGGAATAGGGCTTGCCGTGACTGAGTTTCTTGGTCGCGGTGATCACCCGTTTGGTGATCTTGCCGTCGCCGCCGTACTTAACATCGTCGGAACAGAAGACGACGCGGTATTTGCCGCGGGAAGGCACGCCAAGACGATAGTCGGGCATATCAATGCCGGAAAAGCATGCGACCACGATGATCTCGTTGCCCGCCTTGTCCTTTCTCAAAAAGGCGACGATATTTTTATCTGCATCGTCGGGCGCAATCCACTCAAAGCCGTCCCACGAATCCTCGATCTCGTACATTGCCGGTGTCGAGAGATAATAGTGGTTGAGATCATTGACGTACAGCGAAAGTTTTCCGTGCAGTTCATATGTGTCGCGCAGGAAGAATTCCAGCCCCTCGTGATAGTCCCATTCCTTGAACTGTCCGAACTCATAGCCCATGAAGTTGAGCTTCTTGCCGGGGTGCGCCATCATATAGCCGAGGAAGGACCTCACGCCCGCAAACTTTTCTTCGTATGTTCCGGGCATCTTGTTGATCAGCGAGCACTTCCCGTGCACGACCTCGTCATGCGAGATGGGAAGCACATAGTTCTCCGAGAAGGCATACATCATGGAGAATGTGAGCTTGCTGTGATTATACATGCGGAAATAGGGATTGAGGCAGATATACGAGAGCATATCGTTCATCCAGCCCATGTTCCACTTGAAGTTGAAGCCGAGGCCGCCGACAGAGCCGGGCTTGGTCACAAGCCCCCATGCCGTAGATTCCTCCGCGATCATCAGCGCATAGGGATAGCGCAGGAATACCGCCTCGTTGAGCTTTCTTAAAAAGGCGATCGCCTCAAGGTTCTTGTTTTCGCCGTAAATATTGGGAACCCATTCTCCGGGGCGCTTGTCGTAGTCCAGGTAGAGCATTGACGCAACGGCGTCCACTCGCAGTCCGTCGACATGGTACTTGTCAAAGAAGAAGCAGGCGTCGGAAATAAGGAAGGAGAGTACCTCATTCCTGCCATAATCAAAGCGGCGCGTACCCCAGCTCTTGTGCTCCATTCTGTCCCACTGACTGCTCTCATACAGGGGCTGTCCGTCAAACTCGTAGAGCCCCTGCGCGTCCTTGGGGAAGTGCGCTGGCACCCAGTCGAGAATGACGCCGATCCCCGCTGCGTGGAAGGCATCGACGAGCGCCATGAAGTCCTTGGGCGTGCCCATGCGCGAGGTAACGGCATAGTAGCCCGTCACCTGATAACCCCATGAGCCTTCGAACGGGAATTCCGTGACCGGCATGAATTCGACGTGCGTGTACCCCATCTCTTTGACGTACGGCACGAGCTCGCGCGCCAGGTCCTGGTAGGAATAGTAATTCCCGTCATCGTGGCGGCGCCAGGAGAGAAGATTGACTTCATAGATGTTCATCGGCGACGCAAAGATATTGCGCTTGCCGATCGCTTCAAAATACGCCGCATCCTTCCATTCATAGCCGTCCAGGTCATAGAGCTTGGAGGCGGTTGCCGGAGGCGTCTCCGTATGGAATCCGACGGGATCGGCTTTCATGAGCTGTCTGCCGTCTGCCGCAGTGATGCAATACTTATAGGTGTCGTATTGCTTGACATCGGGAATAAACAGTTCAAAACTCTCCCCGTCGATCATGCGGTACATGACGTTTGCGTTGACGTTCCAGTCGTTGAAATCGCCGACGACGGACACACTGCGCGCGTGCGGCGCCCAAACGCGGAAGATGTACCCTTCCTTGCCGTCGCGCACTTCCTTGTGCGCACCGAAGATCTCATAGATCCTGTCGTTCTTTCCGTGATGGTACAAGTAGAGCGGGAAATCCGTCATGTTGCCCGTCGCTTCGTTCGCCGTCTGTTGGTTCAGCTTCTGCTGCATCCTGTACTCCTTTTGAACCGAAGTTCCCCCTTAGCTTTGCGAACAGCATATAGCTGCCTGCATCGGTTCTATTATACTATATTTTGCGCCGGGTTTCAATACCTCTTTCGCATTTTTTTACTGGAAATTGCAAAAAAATTTGCTTAATTTGTAACCGACAAACAAAAACAACCCCCTGCCGGAGGGCAGAGAGTTGTTTCAGACAAATATACGTTAGTTTTGCTTACTTGGTTTCGCTGTACTTATCTTCCTTGTTCCAGGAATACAGCTCACGCAGTTCCTCGCCCACCTTTTCAAGCATATGCGAAGCTTCCATTTCGCGGCACGCATTGAAGTGTGCCCTGCCGCCGCTCTTGTTTTCGGAGATCCACTTGGAGGCAAAAGTGCCGTCCTGGATCTCGTGCAGGACTTTCTTCATCTCCGCCTTGGTCTCGTCGGTGATGAGACGTTTGCCTGTCTCGTAGTCGCCGAATTCCGCCGTGTCGGAAATGGAGTAGCGCATCTTCTTGAAGCCGCCGTTGTAGATGAGGTCGACGATGAGCTTCATCTCGTGGATACACTCAAAGTAGGCATTGCGGGGGTCATAGCCCGCCTCGACGAGCGTCTCAAAGCCTGCCTTCATGAGCGCGGTGACGCCGCCGCAGAGCACCGCCTGCTCGCCGAAGAGGTCGGTCTCCGTCTCGCACTTGAAGGTGGTCTCCAGGACGCCCGCGCGTGCACCGCCGATGCCAAGCGCATAGGCAAGCGCGATGTCCATCGTGTCGCCGGAGGGATCCTGATAGACCGCGACGAGATCGGGAACGCCGTGTCCCTCCACATACTCGCTGCGCACCGTGTGACCGGGACCCTTGGGCGCGATCATGAATACGTTGACGTCTGCGGGAGGAACGATCTGCTTGAAATGGATATTGAAACCGTGCGCAAACGCGAGATATTTTCCTTCCGTCAGCACGGGGGCAACGCTTTCCTTATAAATATCCGCCATCTTTTCGTCGGGCGTGAGCATCATGATGATGTCCGCCTTCTCCGCAGCTTCCCTGACGGGGTACACCGCGAAGCCCGCTTGCTCGGCAATGGGCCAGGTCCTGCCGCCCTGATTGAGACCGATGATGACGTTGACGCCGCTGTCCTTTAAGTTGAGCGCGTGCGCGTGACCCTGGCTGCCGAAGCCGATGACGGCGACCGTCTTTCCCTTCAGACGCTTGAGATCGCAGTCAGCTTCGTGGAAGATCCGCGCTTCCTGCGTGGCGGGATCGAAAATTTTATGTGCCATGATAACCTCCGTTTGTTTTCTTTCTTACAATTATACGCCCGTCCCCCCGACTCCGTCAAGCAATCGGCAGCATTTTTTATACAAAATCCCCGATTGTGACTTTCAATTTCTCCGATTGTTGCATTTTTGAGGCAAATGTGCTATGATAATGTAGAAATTTCGAGAAAAATCGGAGCGATCCCATGAATGCATTGCATGAACTCACCGTGCTGAATATTTTGTCCGATCCCCTCATCGCGGCATTTGCCGATCTGGATGAAGGGGCAGGCAGAACCAACTTTTTGCATCTGCTCTATGAACGCGGCGCGGAGCAGAACTTTGCCGCCTACGTAGCAAGCGCCGTTCTCACGGACGAGAACGCCTTTTCCCGCGCCTGCGCCGCAGGGCAGCCCGTTTCCGATTATCTGCGCCGCGCGTTTTCCGCAGATCTTGCAAAGATCGCCCGCGCGCTTTGCGTCAAGGATGACGCATTCTGCATAGGAACGGCGCCCCTTCCGGTGGGCAACTGGGACGACGCTGCGCTCGCGCGGCTGGCGTCCTATTATGCGCAGAACGGGTACGGCAGATTTCTTGCGCACCGGGCCTTCCGCTTTACGGGCGGGGAGCTTGTCCCCATCCGTGCGCTCTCCGACGTCACGCTTGATGACCTCAAGGGCTATGAGAGCGAAAAAAAGGAAGTGCGCGACAACTTTGAAAGTTTTGTCGCGGGACTTCCATATGCGGATATGCTGCTGTATGGCGACCGCGGGACAGGGAAATCCTCCACCGTGCACGCGATGATCAATCTGTATGCGGACAAAAAGCTGCGCCTTGTGGAGATCGACAAGGAAAATATTTTGTCCCTGCCCATGCTGAAAACCAAGCTCGCGGACGTGCCGATGAAGTTCGTCGTCTTTATCGACGACTTTTCCCTGCGCGAGGATGACGACCGCGTCTCCACGCTTAAAGCCGCCTTGCAGGGCAGCATGGAGGGACACGTCGGAAACGTCATGATCGTTGCGACCAGCAACCGCCGCCATATCGTCGAGGAGAACTTTGCAACGCGCATGGACAGCGTGCATGCGGGCGACAGTGAAGAAGAATTGCTGTCCCTCTCCGACCGCTTTGGCATCACCATGCTGTTTGCCTCCGTCAACAAACAGAGTTATCTTTCCATCGTACATGCCATTGCGACGGATATGCAGGTGAAAACTTCCGCCGAGACGCTCGATTTGCTCGCCGAGCGTTGGGCGATCCTGCGCGGCGGGCGCTCTCCGCGCCGTGCCCGTCAGTTCGTGGAATTTGTCTATGCCTGCGAACAGAAGGGCGTGCCCGTTGAAGTCTGATCGAGCATTGCGCGCACGATGCCGTCAATATCTCCTGCGCCGAGCACGAGGATGAGGTCATCGGGCTGTACGAGCAGCGAGATGCGGCGGGAAAGATCCTCGGGAGACCGGCAGTAGATCGCCTCAGGGACGCGGCTCACGAGCGCGACGGCGCTTCCATTAAAGTCAAAGTCCTCGCGTGCGGCATAAGTGCGGTAGATGATGGGATTTTCTGCGCGCCTCAGGACGCGGGCGAACTCCCCCATCAGGTCGCGCGTGCGGGTATAGGTATGCGGCTGGAATATGACGCGCACCGTGCCGCGGCAGATGCCCTCTGCCGTCGCAAGCGCCGCTGCGATCTCCGTGGGATGATGGGCGTAGTCAAAGATGACAGGCACGCCCCGCAGGGTTCCCGCCCGCTCAAAGCGCCGCCTGACGCCGCGGAACTCCTCGAGTCCGTCTGCGATTGCGCGCGGTGAGATGCCGCACAGCCGTGCCGCACAGTATGCAGCAAGCGCGTTGTAGATCTGGATTTTTCCAACCGTTTGCAGGCTCACCCGCACCACATGCATTCCGCGCTCTGAGATCATAAAACTGTATCGTTCCTGGTCCGGACAGAGCCGTTCCGCACGCACATCTCCCGCATACAGCCCGAAGGAGAGTGCGTGCGGTATTTTTTGCGCCTCGTCGTCGTCAATGCGGACGACGACGAGGCGCGCTTGTTCTGCAAACCTACGATAGGTCTCAAGAAGTTCTTCGCGGCTCTTGTAGCAATCTGTATGGTCGAGGTCGGTATTGAGGATGACGGCGATCTCGCTGCGCAGGGCAAGAAAACTGCGCTTGAATTCGCACGCCTCGGTCACGAAGTACTCCCCTCCTGTCGATTTGTAATTACCGAACGCGGTGTCCTCTCCGCCGATATGGCAGGTGCACGAAAGTCGGGCGCAAAACAGGACGTGCGCAAGCATGGCGGTCGCGGACGTCTTGCCGTGGCAGCCCGCGACTGAAAGAACGTGCGGATATTCCTCCGCAAGTTTCCCAAGAAATTCCGCGCGCGAATAAAGGCGTTTTCCCGCCTGCGCCGCGCGCTCCAGCATTGCGGCATGCCGATCCACCGCCTCGGTGTAGACGACGACGTCCTGTTCGATCTCCTCCGTCCCGATGACGACCGGGATACCGAGCGCGCGCAGTTTGCGGGTAAATACGCTCTCGCGCGCGTCACAGCCGCACACCTTGATTGCATGATCGTGCAGGATTTGTGCGAGCGCGCTCATACTTACCCCGCCGATCCCGACAAAATAGACGCCGCCCGGCGCATCTTTAAGAAAGGAGAACATGCCTCATCTTATGCATGAAGCACAAAAATTGTCACATTGCCGCAATTTTAATGAAAAAATTGTATTTTTTTTCGCAAACCACTTGCCAGTGTAAGCAAAATGTGATAATATAGTGAGCGAAGAAGGGTATAAGGGGGCAAAACATGAAAATCGATGACATCCGCATTCGGGAAGTCCGCAATACGGACGGCAAATTGAAGGCTGTGGTATCCATTACCATTGACGATTGTTTTGTGGTGCACGACATTAAAATTTTTGAGCGTGAGGATGGCTATGTGATCGCTATGCCCAGCCGTAAGACCACGGACGGGAAGTACAAGGACATCGCTCATCCGCTCAATTCCGAGACTCGTGAACTGCTGCAATCGCTCATCCTTGCGCAGTACCGAAAATTTCTCGAGGAAGCCAACTGATTGTTTGCACAAAAAAAGCGCGCCGTATGGCGCGCTTTTTTTCGCTCTCAGGAGACAGGTACCACGTTGATTGCACGCAGCTTGCCGCTGTCCTTGGGATCGGGCTCAGTTTCGAAGGTCACTTTCTGACCTTCCTTCAGCGTACGGAAGCCCTCCGTCTGAATCGCGGAGAAGTGAACGAACACATCGTCACCCCCGTCATCGTTCGCGATAAAGCCGTAGCCTTTCCCGTCGTTGAACCACCTTACGGTTCCGTTCATATTCCTTACCTCCTATCGGCGCGCAGTAAACGTACGCACTTACCGCACCGATGCGTCACGAGTCATGCTATTCACGCCATTTTTATTATACGCTTGCTTTTTTACAATGTCAAGACCCGTTTGCGAAATTACCATTATTTTTTCAAAAAATTTTGTATCAACTGGTTGCTTGTCGCAACAAACTTCTCCAATTCTTCGGGTTTCAGGGGACGATAGCTCATCAGGGCAAGTGAGTAAAGATACTGCGCCGCCTGCGTGCGTATCCCTTCATCCGCCTCTTTGAGTGCCTGGACTGCCGTATTTGCCGTGTTGACGACCAGCGTGAGATCGGCGGGCGACTCCCCCATGCCGTAGAAGGAGTGCATCTCGCTCATTCTGCGCGCAAATTCGGAGACGTTGATGACGGCAGGCACGTTGGCATCCTTGAGCTTTTCCGTCTTGACCGTGACATGCTGACCCTCAAGCGCCGCTTCAAAGATCTTTTTGAGGTCTTCATCCTCTGCGCTATCCTCTTTCAGCGCGCCTGCGACATCCGCATCGATCCTTAAAAAGCGCACGCGGCGAGGATTCTTGTATTCCAGATAGCTTAAAAAGTGCGGATCGATATAGGTATCGCAGTAGATCGCATCCAGCCCGGCGTCTCGGAACATTTTGATGTACTGCGCCTGTTTATCGGCGTCGGAGACGTAGTAGACCGCCTGCGGCTCCTTGCCGTTTTTCTCGTCCTCGTCCGTCAGTTCTTCGCCGTACAGCGACGTGACGGGCACATATTCGCCTGCAAGGTTCTTATAGACGACGATCTCCTCCACCTTTTTATAGAAATCCTCGTCCTTGATGCAGCCGAATTTGACGAACGTCGCGATATCCTGCCAGCACGTCTCATACCGCTCCTTATCATTCTTGTAGAGCTCGATGAGCTTGTCTGCCACCTTCTTGGTGATGTGCTTGGCGATCTTTTGCACCTGACGGTCATTCTGCAGGAAGGAACGCGACACGTTGAGCGGGATGTCGGGACAGTCGATGACGCCGTTGAGAAGCATCAGGAATTCGGGAATGACTTCCTTGATGTTGTCCGCGATGAATACCTGATTGCAGTACAGCTTGACTTTCCCGCGCTCCAACTCCACCTGCTTTTTGACCTTGGGGAAGTACAGAATACCCTTCAGGCGGAAGGGATATTCCATGTTGAGGTGGATCCAGAAGAGCGGCTCGTTGAAGTCGGCAAAGGTATCGCGGTAGAAGTCCTTATACTCCTGCTCCGTGCAATCCTTGGGCTGCTTTAAGTAGAGTGGTTGCGTCGTATTGACGGGCTTTTCGTCCTCTTTGCCCGTGGGGTTGAGATAGATCTCATAGGGCATGAAAGAACAGTACTTTCTGAGAAGCTGGCGGATTGTCCCCTCTTTCAGGTACTCCTTTTCGTCGTCGGCAATATGCATGACGATCTTTGTGCCGCGCTCCGCCCTGTCGCAGTCGCCGATGGTGTAGGTCGAGTTGCCGTCTGACTCCCAATGTACCGCGGGCGCATCCTCACGATAGGACTTCGTGAAGATTTCAATGTCGGACGAGACCATGTAAGCCGAATAAAATCCGAGCCCGAAGTGTCCGATGATCCCGTCACCGCCCGCTTTTTCGTACTTGTCCACAAAATCCGCGGCGCCCGAGAAAGCGATCTGTGTGATATATTGTTCCACTTCCTCCTCGGTCATGCCGATGCCGTTGTCCTCCACTGTCAACGTGCCCGCCTTTTCATCGACGACGACATTGACCCTGTAGTGCTCTTCCGGCGCCGCTTCCCCGAGATCAGAAAGTTTCTTATGCTTGGTGATTGCATCCTGCGCGTTTGCGACGATCTCTCTTACAAAGATATCCTTTTCAGAATACAGCCATTTTTTGATGATCGGCATCATGTTTTCACTTGCGATGCGAATGTTGCCCTGCTTTTCCATACGATTATCCTCCGACGTATTATCACTATTTTATATAAACGGATACCGTAAAACGTAAACAAAAAATCCGCTCGTTTGAGCGGATTTTTGATGCAATTAAAATGTTACTTGTCCTCGTTTCCGAGAAGGTCAGCAATGGAAGCGCCGCTGAAGCCGCTGTCGCTCCACTCCTTGTACTCTTCCTCGTCAACATAGTCGCTTGCGGTATTGCGACGGCCGCCCTTGCGGTTGCGGGGCTTTCTGGGCTGGTTGCCCTCATCCTCTCTGTCGCCGCGGGGCTCCTGCCAGGGACGGGGCTGCAGTGCCTTGATGGAAAGCGTGATCTTGTGCGCTTCGGGATCAAAAGCAAGCACCTTTGCGTCGATCTCTTCCCCGATCGTCAGAACGGAGGTGGGATTCTCCAGCCACTCATGCGAGATCTGGGAGACGTGAACGAGACCGTCGATGCCCTTTTCAAGCTCAACAAACGCACCGAAGGGAACGATGCGGACGACCTTGCCGTGTACGATATCGCCTTCGGCATAGCGCTCAGCCGCGGTGTCCCAAGGACGGGGCTGGAGCTGTTTGTAGCCGATGGAAACTTTCTTGTTTTCGCGATCAATCTTGAGGATCTTGAACTGATAGCGCTTGCCAATCTCAAGAACGTCCGTGACTTCCTTCACGCCCGTCCAGGACAGATCGGAAATGTGCGCAAGGCAATCGAAGCCGTTGACGGAAACGAATGCACCGAAGGAGGTAACTCTCTCCACCTTGCCCTCGACGACGTCGCCGACCTGAATGGAATCGAAGAACGCCGCTTCCTTTTCTGCCTTGGCAGCCTCTCTTGCAGCCTTTTCTGCTTCAAGGATGACGCGCTGGGAAGCGATGATCTCCTTTCTGCGCTCACGGCGGATCTCCAGCATCTTCAGGCGGAGCTTCTTGCCGACCATCTTATCCAGTTCTTTCACATAGCCGGAGCGGATCTCTCTTGCAGGGACAAACACCGCATAGGTTCCAAGTTCAGCGGTAAGACCGCCCTTATTAAAGCCGGTGCAGATGACAGAGAACTCATTGCCTTCTTCGATGCCCTTGAGCATCTCTTCCTCTTCCTTGACCTTTCTGACCTGCTTTTCCGAGAGTTTGACGGGCGACTTGGTATCGACGACCATGACGTCGATATTCTCGCCGATTTTATCCGCATAGAGTTCGCGGCTGTACTCTTCGCAATCGAGTTCGGACTTGTCGATCAGGATATCCGCCTTGCCGGAGCCGGACACATAGATGCCCTCATCCGTTGCCGATACGATCTTGACGGTGAGGAGCTGCCCTCTCTTGTAGTGAGAGCCCTTGTCCATCTCCGCAATGACCTCGTCCATAGCGGACTTTTCCTGCGCGGGCGCTTCTGCCGGAGCTGCTTCCGCTGCGGGCTGAGCAACAGGCTCTGCAGCAGGTGCTGCTTCGGGCTCTGCCGCGACTTCTGCTACGGGCGTCTCGACCGTCTCTTCGGAGACCTGCGTCTCCACCTGTACTTCCGCGTTGTTTTCTGCCATCTTTTTGAGAACCTCCGAGGTCTGCCAATCGGGAGTGCTCGCCCCCGCTACAATGCCGACCCTTTTACAAAATTTGATTTTTTCATATACGAAATCGTCTGCGTTCTTGAGACGGATGACCGTCTTGCAATACGGCGACGCGATTTCCGCAAGTTTGTTGGTATTGCTGCTGTTGAGCCCGCCGATCACGAGGATCGCATCCGATTGCTGCGCGACGCGCGCGGTCTCTCTTTGCCTGCGTACAGTAGTATAGCAAATTGTCTCGAAAATCTCAACTGTTTTTGGACATACTTTTTTTATTTTTTCGGCAATTTTTGAAAATCTTTGCGTCGAAAAGGTGGTTTGTGAGAGCAAAACGACGTTTTTCCCTGACAGACAGGTGAAATCTTCCTCTTCGGAGGAAAAGACATACACCTCTCCTTCGCTCCAGCCGATGAGCCCGACGACTTCCGGATGCTCCCTATGCCCCGTGATCGCGATCACCTTCCCCGCCTTGGATTCCCGCTCGACGATGTGCTGGGAGTTGGCGACAAACTTGCAGGTGCAGTCGATCACTTTGATGCCGCGCGCCTCGCACCGGGCATAGACCGCCTTGGGTACGCCGTGCGAGCGGATGAGAAGCCTTGCCCCGTCAGGCACCTCCGCCAAGGACTCTACCGTCGGGATGCCGCGCTCGCGGATGCGCGCGTTTACGTCCTCGTTATGAATGAGCTCCCCGAGGATATAGGTATTTTCTGCCGGCACGGAAAAGGCGGTGTCTACCGCCTTTCTCACGCCCGAGCAAAACCCGCAGTTTTTTGCAATATATACCTTCATGCGTCCTTTTGTTTGTCCTTTTCGGCTGCCTGTTCGGCGCGGAACTGTGTCCGCAGATCGTACATGTGCCGACGGATGAGTTCGTCCATGGCGGCATAATCCTCCTGCGAGGGCTTTTTGCCATAATACTCGGATAACTCAAACGGTTCTCCGATCACGACGTGCGTCACATGTAAGGGCTTTGTGCGGTTACAGATCACGACGGGAATGATCGGCGTGCGCGTGCGGACGGCAAGCAGCGCCGCGCCCGCATGGAAGGGTAAAAATTCCTCGTCCGAGACCTTGTTGCGCGTCCCCTCGGGATAGAGGGAAATTTTTTCACCCTGCCTCAAGACTTTCATGGACTCCATGATCGTCTTGACGTCCGAGCCGTCGCGCATAGCGCTGATCGCGCCGACTTTGCGCGCGAAATAGCCGAGGACGGGCGCCTGAAAGACGGAATCTTTGGCAAGAAAATGAATGCCCTCCCACGTCGTATGCGCGGGGAAGAATACATCAAAAATGGAGTAGTGATTGCCCACATAGATATATGCCCCCTTTCCGACTTTGGTGCAGCCGTGCAGACGGAAGGGAAAGATGATAAAGTGGATGGGATACAATAGCACGCGCAGGAAGTTCATGAGGCGGCTGACGCGCCTGCCGTCCTTCGTCGGCTTGAACAGAAGCCGACGCTGTTTTTCCTGCTTTTCGCGTTTTTTACGAGCCTTTTCTGCAGCCTTTTCCTCTTTTGTCAGGCGAGGTTTTGTGCCCTGTTCGGATTGTCCGTCCATGATCAGATCTTCTCCTGCATCTTATTTTTGATCGTCTGAAGGACCTGCTGAATGGTCATATCGGACGTGTCGATCAGCACTGCATCGTCCGCTTTTTTAAGCGGTGCGATCGCACGCGTGGAATCCTGCTCGTCACGCAGTGCGATCTCACGCTTCAGGTCTTCAAAATCGACGGAATTCCCCTTTGCAACGAGCTCGTCATACCTGCGTTTTGCGCGGACTTCCGGGCTTGCAGTCAGGAAAAACTTAAAGTCGGCGTCGGGAAGTACAAAGGTGCCGATATCCCTGCCGTCGAGCACGCAGGACATTTTTCCCGCGATCTCCCGCTGTTTTTCTGCCATTCTCATGCGCACGCTCTCATGCTTGGAGATCGTGGAGGCAGCCATGGAGACCTCGCGGTCACGGATGACCTCTGAGACATCCTCACCGTTCAGCAGTGTGTGTTGCGCACCATTTTCATAGGTCACAGTGAGCGTGACGTTGCGCATTAGACCGCAGACCTGTGCTTCGTCGGAGACGTCAATCCCCGCCCGGATCGCGGCGAGCGCGCAGGCGCGATACATCGCCCCGGTGTCGAGATAGAGAATGTTCTGATCGTGCGCGAGCAGCTTTGCGATCGTGGACTTTCCGCTGCCTGCGGGACCGTCGATCGCAACATTGAATTTCTGTGCAAGATCCTTGCGCAGGACGCGTGCCCCGTGCAGATAGACGTGATGCGGCGTGATATTCTTCTCTATAAAGAGCATGACGCGGATACAAAGCGCGAGCCCGCCGTCGATCTCCGGCTCCTGTGCCGAAAAGAGCGAGCAGCTGGCAAAACCTGCCTCCCTTGCCGCCTTTGCAGGATAAAAGGAATGAATGTCGGACGTACTTGAAAAGACGATGCTCAGGATCTCGTCTCTTTTTAATTGGTTTCTGTACTCGATCTGTTCAAGTAATTCCCCGACCGCCTTCTTAATTTCTTCCGGCTGGTCCTCTGCGATCGTCGTTGCACCGCGTATGACTGTCATCTCCGTATGCTCCTTATGTCAATTGTAATCTTTTGTCATATATAAATATTACTATGTCAGACATAGTACTTGTTTTAGGCATTCATCCCTGCCGCGTACCCTGTACTGAATGCAATCTGCAAATTGAAACCTCCCGTGAACGCATCGCAATCCAGTACTTCGCCGCAAAAGAAGAGCCCCTTCACCTTTTTGCTCTCCATGGTAGAAGGATCAATCTCTTTTAAGGACACGCCGCCCGAGGTGATCACTGCCTCCTGAAAGCCGCGCAGCTGTTTTGGTGTCAGCGGTAGCGCTTTCAAAGCCTGCAAAAGGCGCCGTCTCTCCTCTTTTGTTACGGCATTTGCCTGTTTTACCCCGGATACGCGGGCGGCATTTAGCACAAGTTGTACCGCTCCGGCGGGAAGAAGTCCGCGCATCACGTTTTTCATCTGCTCATTTTTTCGCTCAGCAAAATCCCTGAGCAGGCGCTGATCGAGCGTTTCCTCCTCCAAAGCGGGCTTAAAATCAAGGTAGAACGTAAGATTGTGCATCGGAAGGCGGTTGATCAGGGCAGAAAGTGTCAGGACGAGCGGTCCGCTGATCCCGTAGTGAGTGAACAGCAGCTCGCCCTGTTCACTATAGATGGTCTTTGCGCCGCGCTTTGCCGTCAGAGACACATTTTTCAAGGAAACGCCCTGTGCCGCACCTACGTTTTCCATGAGTTCCACGCCGACCAGGGATGGCACACATGGAACACAGGTGTGCCCGGCGCGCTCGGCAAAGCGATAGCCGTCTCCCGTAGAGCCCGTAGATGGATAGGAAAGCCCGCCCGTTGCGACGATGACGGCGTCGCAGTTATATTCGCCGCGGTCGGAACGCACGGCGTGAACGCCCCCGCCTTCCGTGACGATCTCCTCCACCGTCTCATTGAGCCGGATGGTAACGCCCGCACCTTCGCAGGCGCGTGTAAGCGTCTTTGTGACGTCGCTCGCGTGATCGCTGACGGGAAAGACACGGTTGCCGCGCTCCACTTTGAGCGGAAGACCATGTTTTTCAAAAAAATCCATGGTCATTGCGGGCGAAAAGCGATGAGTGGCACGGATGAGAAATTTGTCGCCGTTGACGACATGGGATAAAAAATCCTCCGGCGTGCAGTCGTTTGTGAGGTTGCATCTACCTTTGCCGGTAATGTAGATCTTTTTCCCGAGCTTTTCGTTTTTTTCGAGCAGGACGACCTGTTTTCCCGTCATCGCTGCCGTATATGCCGCCATCAGTCCGGAGGCGCCGCCTCCGATGATGATCACTTTCTTCTTTTTGTCCTCACAAGTGTTCGCCATATCATTCCTATTATAAACTACAACACCAAAAAAAGCAAGGAGATGTGAGCAGTTTTCGGCGTTTTCGACAAAATGTAAGCCGTGCACACGGCACGGCTCAGGCTATTTTTCCGGAGGTTGATCGGGAGAACTTTGCGGCTTTTCGTTCTTTGCGACGCCCTTTGTTACAATCGAGCCGTCCGCATCAATGATCTCCACTTCAAATTCGTTCTTTTCTTTCTTATGAGTGACGCGCGTCTCGCGGTGGAAGACGCGATCGATCCACGCAAGGATTGCGTCTGACTTCTTATAAAGAACGACGAACAATGCAATGACCGCGACCGCGAAGATGCACCAGATGAGGATCCCCCACCAGGTCGTAAAAGGAATGAGTGCGATCGCATAACTTGTTACAAAGATGGCAAGGACGCGCGAGATCAGGATGACGATGGCGAAATACAGTATCGACATGGACGACAGCCCCGCGACAAAGCAAAGCACGTCATCCGGGAAGACGGGCAATAAGAACATTGCCGAAAGAAACAATTTATCCTTTCCCTTGATCTTTTCCAGCCAAGTTTCCAGCGTATCTTTGCCGATGATCCATGCCACGACGCGATAGCCGGCGTATCTTCCCACCAAAAAGGCGAACAGCGAGCCAATCATGATACCGATCAGGCTGTACACGCTCCCGAGGAGCGGGCCAAAGAGCGCCGTGCCTGCCGCCACCGTAACGGTGCTCGGAATAGGCAGGAAAACGACCTGCGAAAACTGGAGTAAAATAAAAATAAATGCTGCCCAACCCTGATAGGCGTCGAGGTATTCCTCCAGCTTATCCGCGTCGCGAATGACCTCGAGAAAGCCCGTTTCAATCAACGCATATGCAACGGCTGCAATAAAAATTGCAAGCACATAGATGATGATGCAGCAGCGGTAGACGACCTGCTTTCCAAGAAAATAGGTAATCAGTTTAACGGCAAGTAAGACCGCATTGAATACCGTTCCGCCCGTCAGGACAAGATAATAGACAACGTCAGACCATGTGCCATGAAACGGAACGATTGCGAGCACGAACAGCGTCTGAAAGAGCGCTGCAAGGATGCTCACGCATATGACATGAATGACGTCAATTTTGACTGAACGCTTCTTTACTTGCATCATTGCCCCCGTCTTATTATATCCTGAAAGTGTCTCGATTAGTCATGAAACGGGATCGCCGCCCGCGCCAGCTCGTCGCATCGATTGTTGAGCGGATTATCCGCATGCCCCTTCACTTTATGGAAAGTAACCTGATGGGTGCGCACAAGCGCAAGGAGCTCCTGCCAAAGATCGGCATTGAGGACGGGTTTTTTATCCGCCTTCCTCCATCCGCCTTTTTCCCAACCGCTGACCCAGCCTTCCTGAAAAGCATTGACGGTATATGCCGAATCGGAATACACCTCAACCGCACAAGGATATTTGAGCTGCTTGAGCCCCTCAATGACGGCGGTCAGCTCCATGCGGTTATTGGTTGTGGATACCTCTCCGCCGGAGATCTCCTTTTTTTTCGCTCCGTACATGAGAATGGCCCCCCAGCCCCCGGGGCCTGGATTGCCCGAGCAGGCGCCGTCCGTATAGAGCGTGACTTGCTTCATTCGGAGAGCTCCTTTGCGCGTTGTACCGCCGCAGCGACCGCACGCTCCACACTGCCGGAAAAGTCATCCTTGGCAAAACTATCGAGCGCGGCGAGCGTCGTTCCTCCCTTGGAGGATACGGCGGCGATCAGCTCGTCGGGCGATTTGCCTGAGACGCGCAGCATCTCCATGCCGCCGATGATGGTCTGCGCAGTAAGCTTTGCCGCCTGTTCTTTGTTGAGCCCCTGCGAAACTCCCGCTTGTACGAGTGAGCGATAGAAGAGATAGACATAGGCAGGCCCGCTTCCTGAGACTCCCGTCACGGCATTGAGTAAATCTTCCTTTACTTCCACCACTTCACCGACTGCCTGAAACAGACCGCGAACAAAGGTCGCTTCCGACTCTAAAAGCCAGGAGGTGTCCATTCCCGCCATCCCCGCACCGACTGAGCACGGAAGATTGGGCATGATGCGCGCGATTTTCTGTGCGCCCGTCGCGTGACGGATCCCCTCTCTGGTCTTGCCCGCCATAATGCTGATGAGGACGGGCAGAGCGTTTCTCTTGATCTCCTCTGCAACGACAGGAAAGACCTGCGGCTTGACGGCGAGCAGCAGATAGTCGCATGATTCAGTCACCGCGCAATTATCGCAGCATACGCCAATTCCAAGGTCGGAAAAAACAGTTCTGCGTCCGGCGTCAGGCTCACTGACCAAAATCTCATCCGCACGAAGATATTTTTCCAAAATGGCGCCTTTGACGATCGCCTGCGCCATAAAACCGCCGCCAATGACCCCGAGCGTTACTCTTTTCTGCATAATTTGGCTCCTTTTTTCCTGTTTTTGCTTTGAAAATTCTTGACGAAATTGATAGAATACGCTATAATATATCTCGCTTGTTTGACAAGCACATATCTTAGGGGAGTGGCTCAACGGTAGAGTAGCGGTCTCCAAAACCGTAGGTTGCGTGTTCGAATCGCGTCTCCCCTGCCAAAGGCACATCCCGTGCTCCCGAAAGGGAGTGCGGGGATGCTCCTTCAAATAAAAAAGGTCGAGCGAAAAGACTCGACTTCTTCAGGACAACTAAACCGTTCGCATGGTTTTGTTTTTTCCCGTCGGCTGCGCCAACAGCCGGCGGGAATCCTTTTAGAAGCCGTATCACAACCTTCTACCAATCCCGGCCGCGCCAACAGCCTTTCGGATTTGTAGAACCGAATCCCAACGATCTTGAGACAGAAACTAAACACTTGAGACAGGAGTCTTGAGAGTGATTCAAATATAGGCCTTCATTTCATCCAAGAAACTGACGTTAGATATTGTGATATGGAAATTTAGACAACGAGGATCCGCAACAGCGGATATTATCCTATGTGCCAATGCCCTTGTCGGGCGCTTTACCGCAAACCACCTTTTGGCAGATCTTTTCCAAACTCCCGCGCAGGCGAACCCTTGCGGGATAAAAAACAGTGACGACATATGCCGATGCCGTCACCGTTTTTTTCTTTATTAGAATGGAATTTCATCCAGGGGGATTGATCCCATCTAATCATTATCCAACGATCATCGGCATCTGATCTATTCGCAGTATAACAGATAATTACAGCTCTGTCAACCCTTCGGAATAGATTTTTTTATAAATTTTTCCATTTTTTGCAAGCGGCGTCACGCGCTCGCACGCTTCTTTAAGTTCGCTTGAATACAGCCTGATATACCGCTTTGTTTCATCCATCGTTCTGTGGCCAAACCATTTCTGCAGCAGCATAGCGTTACAGTTGTTCTCCACCATGATCTTACCGAAGGTGTACCGGAACAGATGCACGCCGCTCTTTTGTATGCCGCAGCGCCTCAAATAGCGCTTCACGAATTTGTAGACGGTCGATCGGTCGTACATCCCGCCCCCATTCCGGTTGCGGAACAGATACCCATCTTTGATCTGATTGAACGCGATATACTCTTTCAGTAGATTGCGCAGCGCTTCAGAGAGCGGCAACACAAGTACTTCGTGGTTCTTTGTTACGCGTATGACGACAAGTCCGTTTTCAAAATCGAGATCATCTACCTTGACATGCCTGACCGACTTAGACCGGATGCCTGTATCCAGGATGAAGGCCACAAGTACAGAGTCCGCATCCTGCGGCGAGAAATTGCGCACCAGTGTGCAGATCTGATCGTCTGTAAGCGGACCCCTTGAGGTGCATTCCTCGCGCTGCAGCCTGATATTCGGCACCGTATAGCTCGGTCTGATCTCTGCCTTGTAGAAGTTCAGCAGCCTGCGCAGCGCCTTTAAGCGGCTGTTGATCGTCCTTGGCGCGCATCCACGGTCGATCTGACAGAGCGTATAGTCCCGTATGACGTCATCGGTGATCTGTTTCATCTTGTGGATTTTCCGTTGCTCAAAGAATGCCTGGAAATCCCGCGCGGATGCGCCGTACGATTCTATCGTGTCAGGAGAAAGATTGCGCACACGATTGTCTTTTTGCCACTTGGCGATTACGTTCCCGATTTCGTTCTTCATGGACTTTCTCCTTTGGTAAAAATTGCCTGTACCGCGCGGTACAGGCTGTACCTCATTTTACCACAAGAGAAAATACCCGTCAAGCCCCCACTTTGTCCGTACATTTGTACGGACATAAACCTAAACACTCACGACTCCTCGGGAAAGCAGTCATTCGTACTTACGCGGCCGTCCGGACTTTTTCTGTTTATTCAATTCCTCTACTGTCGGTAATCTTCCGAGCTTTTGCGCATATCGATAGATCGTAGTCTTTGATCGCCCCGTTTTCTTGATGAGCTCCTCAACGGGAGACAAAGGCTTCTCACTCATCCGCTTCTCCATCCGCATCAGGGAACTCGAGATCGGTCCAATCGCCCCCGCCTACCCATTCGCCGTCCTCGTCGTATTCGTTGACCTCAATCCACTTGCAGTCATGCTCGTAGCGGCCGTTCCCGCAGTCCTTTACGCCCGTGTACACGTTCTTGTAGCACTCAAGCGCCTGTTCGCGAGAGTCGAAAGACCCGACCAACTCCGGATACTGGTCTGTAAGACCGCCATAAACCGCGAGCGCATTCTTCCCGTTCTTCGTGACCACCATTTCCGTCTTGACTTCGTATTTTTTCATAACCGCTTCCCTCTTTTGCTTTTTGTACCTTCATTATAGCACATAAAAAAATGGTTGTCAACAGTTTTTCCCATATTATTCCCATATTATTCCCATATTTTTTATAAATAAAATGCGTGTTTTGATTTCTCGAAAATTTTCGTCGGAATAGTTGACAAGCCGGAAAAACGATGGTAAAATAAAAGAGCAACAGAGGGGCGTCGCGATTTAGCGGTCAACCCCGAGTACGATCAAATAACCGTCACCTTGGCTGGAACCGTGGGCGGTTATTTTTTTATGATTATGTAGACCTTGTCCCTTGTAACTCTAAAAGAGATGACAATGCCTTGCTCCACCATACGGAGAAGAAGGCGCAGGATTACTATATCCATATAATCACCCCCTTATGTAGGAAATACTCATCATATTTCCCCCAAGGGGCCAACCGCCTATTGCAACGCCCATGTTGCCTATCCATATTATAGCATATTCCCAGCCCTGGCGTCAATCGCTTTATTCGAAGGACTTTCTCTTATGTGATTGGCGCCGACGGTGTCCGTACATTTGTACGGACAAATATCCGTACAAGTGAAACAGCGCAGAAGAGATCTTCCGCGCTGTTTTGTTATGCCAATGCAAGAATAAGCTGCATAAATATGCTCACGATAAATGGCGCTGCCACAAGAATAGCAAAGATAATAACGATGCCAACTACAAAATTCACAAGCATTTTTCTTGCGCGCTCTTTATCGTCCTGCTTCCTTGCGATGATATAGG